>ERZ1034713.32-NODE-32-length-81429-cov-53.298990_pt1 | contig 81429 bp, 82 predicted proteins | sample MGYA00520692_ERZ1034713 | MGnify/ENA primary metagenome ERZ1034713 (study PRJEB33766, sample SAMN09781717) | gut metagenome | biome: gut microbiome | host: Homo sapiens | place: Madagascar | study: EMG produced TPA metagenomics assembly of the PRJNA485056 data set... | reverse complement strand
TAACGTTAAAAAATACGCTCAAAGCTTGCTCAATTAGAGTAAAACAGGGCGACAGTTTTGCGTCCATAAACACCCAGGGCGGATGCCCTGGGCTAGGAGCTTCTGCCCTTTCAGGGCGTGTGGGGGCTTTCTTGCGAAACTTGAGTAAGACATAAAAAAGAGGTAATCCGGGAAACCAGGTTACCTCTTTTTTTATGATGAAATGGGAAAGCTTAGTTATTCACGCTACCTCCCACAATATCGAGCAATTCATTCGTAATGGCCTGTTGACGACTCTTGTTGTACTGAAGATTCAGTTCACGCAAGAGTTCATCGGCATTATCCGTAGCAGTCTGCATGGCAACCATACGGGCAGCATGCTCACTCGCCTGACTATCCAACAAAGCAGTGTAAACCATCAGATGAAGCTGCTTAGGAATCAATACTCCCAATACAGTCTCCAGATCCGGCTCCACGATGAAGTCATCGTTCAGAGGATGCGCCTCTGCACGCTGTCTTTCATCCTCACTAGCCTGCTTCTTGCGCAGATACTCCTGAGCCTTCGCCGTAGCCACATTCGATGTGAGGTCACGGTCGTTGTCCTCTCCTATCGCCTCAGTGCTGAGGTCGATAGGCAGGAAAGTCTTCTGGGTCAGAATCTGCGAACCGGCACTCTTGAAGTGGTGATAGATCATCTCCACCTTGTCAAGTTCACCAGCTGCATACTGCTTGGCAAGCTTGCGGGCGATGTCGGCACAAGCGCTTGAATTAGGATGATCGGCAAGATCCAAGAAGTTACCGCCAATCTTCAATCCCAGCTTCTGTGCCTTCTCAGCCACCTTTCTGCCGATAGGATATACCGTGATGTCGTCAATGCCATGAGCCTTATACTCGTCCACCGCCTGAATCATCATCTTGATGACGTTGGAATTGAAACCACCACACAAGCTGCTGTTAGAGCTATATACGATGAGAGCCACACGTTTGATTTCCTTGTGCTCCACCTGCAACTCATGGTCCACATTTGGAGTACTCACCAGGAAGCTCTTCAGGATATGCTCCAGCATATTCTCATAAGGCAGCATATTCTGGATAGCTACCTGAGCATGATGCAACTTGCTGGATGCCACCATCTTCATCGCACTCGTAATCTTACGGGTACTGTTGACGCTGGCGATGCGAGTCTTAATCTCTTTTAACGACGGCATAGGCTATTACGCTTTATATTGTCCTGCTACATTAGCCATGGTATCCTTGATCACCGCGATGCAATCGTCGGTGAGCTTACCATCAGCCAAAGTCTCGATTACGTCGGCGTGCTGGCTGCGCATAGCGTCGAGGAACTGATCCTGGCAATCGCGAACCTTGTCCATTGGCACGTCGTGCATCAATCCGTGCACACCACAATAGAGGATAGCCACCTGCTCGCCCACTGGCATAGGGCGATACTGAGGCTGAACCAGCAACTGGTCGTTCTTTCTACCACGGTCCAGTGTCATCGCTGTTACGGCATCCATATCGCTTGAGAACTTAGAGAAAGCCTCCAGCTCACGATACTGAGCCATATCGATCTTCAGGGTACCAGCCACCTTCTTCATACTCTTGATCTGGGCAGAACCACCTACACGAGATACTGAGATACCTACGTTGATAGCTGGGCGGAAGCCCTGGTTGAAGAGGTCGGTCTCCAGGAAGATCTGACCGTCGGTGATGGAAATCACGTTGGTTGGGATGTAGGCAGAAACGTCACCTGCCTGGGTCTCGATGATTGGGAGGGCTGTCAAAGAGCCACCACCCTTCACCTTGCCCTTCAGGCACTCAGGAAGGTCGTTCATCTGCTCGGCTACCTCCTGCTGGTCGTTAATTCGAGCGGCACGCTCCAACAGACGAGAGTGGAGATAGAACACATCACCAGGATAAGCCTCACGTCCTGATGGACGGCGGAGGATCAATGATACCTCACGGTAAGCCACAGCCTGCTTACTCAAGTCATCATATACTACGAGGGCTGAGTAACCACGGTCGCGGAAGTACTCACCGATAGCCGCACCGGCGAATGGTGCGTAATACTGCATGGCTGCAGGATCGGCAGCGGTAGCACTTACGATGATGGTATATGGCAGGGCGCCGTGCTCCTTCAGGTTCTGTACCAATGCTGCAACGGTAGATGCTTTCTGACCGATGGCTACATAGATACAATATACAGGCTTGCCTGCCTCATAGAAACTCTTCTGGTTGATGATGGTATCCACTGCGATGGCAGTCTTACCGGTCTGACGGTCGCCGATGATCAACTCACGCTGTCCACGACCGATAGGAATCATGGAATCCACAGCCTTCAAACCTGTCTGCAGAGGCTCCTTTACTGGCTGACGATAGATCACACCAGGAGCCTTACGATCCAGCGGCATCTCGAAAGCGCCGGTGAGATCGATATCACCCAGACCGTCGATAGCCTGACCCAGAGGGTTAACGACACGACCTAAGAAGTTGTCGTTCACGCGGATAGAAGCGATACGGTGAGTACGCTTCACGCTCTGTCCCTCCTTGATGCCAGCAGTAGGACCTAAGAGGACACAACCTACATTGTCTTCCTCCAAGTTCATGACGATAGCCATCGTGCCGTTCTCGAACTCAAGAAGCTCATTAGCCTCTGCATTGCGAAGACCGTAGATACGAGCCACGCCATCGCTGACGGTAAGCACGGTACCTACCTCGTCAAACTGCTGAGAGCCATTCACCTCCTGGAGCTGCTGCTGAAGCACTTCAGACACCTCACTTGGTTTAATTTTATCTGACATTGTTTATTTACTTTGAAATTTGAACTTTGAAATTTGAACTTGATGATTACCTTTATTATAAAGAAGTAACCCTTTCCGTTCTCTTTCCGTTTTACTTTTTGAGCTGTGTCAGAATGTTGTTGAGCTTTGTCTTCACGCTCGCATCCATTCTGTAAGTATCATACTCAAGGATGAAACCACCAATCAAATCAGGGTTCACCTCAGTCTTGAACTCCACAGTACCTTGCGTTCTCTGCTCCACCATCTTGCGCATCTTGTCCTCCGTAGAGGCGTCAACGGCAGTGGCGGTGATCAGCTTACCGCGGATGATGTTCTTCTGTTTCCTGTAAAGAGTGATATACGAAGCAGCCATGAATTGCAGGGTGCTCTCCCTATCCTCCTTCAGGACGAGTGCGATGAACTTCTTGCTCAGATCCGATGGGTTCTTACCCAGGGCTGTGGTGAGAAGCGCCTGCTTCTTGTCCTTGGAAAGCATAGGGTTGTCTATCGTAAATCTCAGTTCAGGCACGTCGATGTAGCTCGTGTAGAGCGTCTGCATCTCCTGATAAACCTGATCTTCGAGCTTCATGCCGAGTGCTGCCTTGATGAGGGCACGGGCATAACGCACCGATATTACACCTATATCCATAAGCTTTACTGTTTGTTGTCAGAAGAAACCTCGTCCAGCAGTCGATTTATCATATCCATCTGTGCCTTGTCGTCAGAGAGCTTAGCCTTGAGCACCTTCTCTGCAATCTGTACAGAGAGCTCGGCAACCTGTCCACGGATTTCGCGGATGGCATTCTGCTTTTCTGTCTCAATCTGCGCCTTGGCATCAGAGAGCAGACGAGCGCCCTCTTCGCGAGCCTTGTCCTGTGCTTTCTCTACGATGGCATCGCGGGTATCAGCAGCCTCCTTGAGGATGGCAGCCTGCTTCTCGCGAGCTTCCTGCAAGATGGATTCACCTTCTTTTTGGATATTGGCAAGCTTCTCGTTGGCTTCGTGCGCTTTCTTCAGGCTCTCGTCGATGAAGGCCTTGCGCTTTGTCACCATCTTGACGATGGCTCCGAAACCAGCCTTTCTCAAGATGACGAAAACAATCAGAAAGACGACTGTCATCCAGAAAAGCAAACCGCTATCAGGAATCAATAAATCCATATATACTGGTTAAAGTTTTACTTAAACGTTTTATTTTAACTAACTCTGGAAAAGATCACCCACCCGCCCGCAAAGAGCAGAACTGATTCCGAGAGCATCAGATATCGGGGCATTCTGCAGATTTGCGAATGAATCGCGGCGGGAAGGGTGATATTCCTTTTATTACATAACGATAGCCAAGATGGCGATGATGACTGCGAAGAACGCAACACCCTCAACCAACGCAGCTGCGATGATCATAGAAGAACGGAGATCGCCCATCTTCTCTGGCTGGCGAGCCATAGCGTCCATAGCCTGGCCACCAATACGACCAATACCAATACCTGCGCCAATAGCGGCCAAACTTGCGCCGATTGCGGCACCTAACTTTGCGAGAGCATCTGCTGCTAATAAAAGTGATAACATAATCTTATAATTTAAGTTGTTAATATTTTCTTTGTTTATAATTCTATTTTACGATTTCTGGCTCAGCCTCATGAGGCTGTACATGAGCCAGCGAGATGAATACTGCACTCAGCATGGTGAATACCAATGCCTGAATGTAGCTTACCAATATTTCGAGGAGCATCATGAAGACACTCATCGCAACACTCACAATTGTCATACCCGTACCTGCCAGATAGTTGGCCAGCATATTCTCACTGATGTTGAACATAATGAAAATAATAGCCGCAAACGCAAGGGCGATAGCGTGGCCCGCCATCATGTTGGCGAAGAGTCGGATAATCAAAGCCAACGGTTTCGTGAAGATTCCGAAGAGCTCGATGAATGGCATCAGTGGTACTGGCACCTTCAACCACGTTGGTACATCCGGCCAGAAGATTTCCTTCCAGTATTCCTTCGTACCGGTGAAGTTGGTGATCAGGAATGTCGTTACACCGAAGAATGCGGTGCAGGCGATATTACCCGTCAGGTTACCACCACCCGGAGGGAATGGTACGATACCCATGATGTTGGCAACAAAGATAAAGAAGAAGCAGGTAAGCAACCATGGTGCGTACTTTGGAGCTTCCTTACCCAGTGTAGCCTTGATCACATCGTCATATACCGACATGACAAACATGTGCATCAGTCCTGTAAATCCCTTTGGTGCAGGGTCATCCACCTTGTGCTTCCTGCACCAGCTGGCTGGAATCAGGATACACAGCAACAGGATGATAGCATCGATGAAGAGCACGCAAACGGTCTTCGTGATGGAGATGTCGAGAGGACGAACCTCCTGGCCTCCCACCTTCTCTACTATCTTGTTGGGATTCGCCTGCGCATCAGCGTTCTTGATCACCAGGTTGAAAGGTCCGGGACGGTCTCCATTGACATCCTTCTCTTCCGAGAATTCGCTGCTGCAGAACACGTGCCAGCCTGTGGTGGTGTTTACGATGACAGGCAGATGAATCACTACGGGATGGTCTCCCACCTTTGTGATATGCCATTCATAAGAATCCTTGATATGACCCCACAATATCTCTTTCACGTCGATTTTTTCCTTTGCCGACACCTGCATTGGCGCCAGCGTGAAGAGCAGCATCGCCATCAAGAGGAATTGTTTGAGATGTTTCATATTCTTTAATTCTTACTTTGTTTATTAATTATTTGTCTCGGAGCCGCATTAAGAGAGGCGGCTCTTTTTCTCTACCCGAGCGAAGTAGATGCAGTCGAACACGAGAAGCATGACATAGAACAGGGCGAAGATGACGGTGAATCCCAGGATGTTCTGCTTGTCGCATGTCAGCACGTAGATGAGGAACACCAGGGTGCCGGCTACCATCTTGATGACCAGTGCCGCCAGGTAGAACTTGGCGAGATTGGCGGGAGATGATTTAGCCACAGCCTTCCAGGCTTCGCCATAAGCAGTACTTGCAACGAGCGAGAATATCGCACTCACTATCAGCGGGTTAACCACCCGTGGCAGAATATCATCGCATAAGGCAGAAACCCTACAGGCGAAGAGGATGGCAAGAGCCATGAGAGCTGTGAGCCACAGGGAAATCTGCTTGTACTTGATACCTGCCTGCCTGATAGCCTGCAAGCGTATCTTTTCATCTTTTTCCATTGTTCTGTCTTGTCAATAATGAGAATTATGAATTCTTAATTTTATACTTCTACGCAAAGGCTTACTTCGTTTTTCTTACATTCCACGAATCCGCCCTTGATGTTCATTGCCTGCTTGCCTTCCTTGGTGGTATATTCTACCTTGCCCACTTCGAGCGAAGAGATGATTGGCGCATGATCCTTCAGAATCTCGAACGAGCCGAGGGTTCCCGGAACCAGTACGCTCTCTACCTCACCCTGGAAGACTACTTTCTCAGGAGATACTATCTTTAGCTGCAACATAAGCCGTGGATTTAAAGATTACGCCTGTGCTGCTGCGAGCAACTGCTTAGCCTTCTCCTTCGCATCCTCGATAGTACCTACGTTGAGGAATGCCTGCTCTGGCAGGTCATCCACCTCGCCGTCGAGGATGGCGTTGAAGCCCTTGATAGTCTCTTCGATAGGTACCATCACACCCTTCAGACCGGTGAACTGCTCTGCTACGGTGAATGGCTGACTCAGGAAACGCTGTACACGGCGTGCACGGTTCACGGTCAACTTATCCTCATCAGAAAGCTCATCCATACCGAGGATGGCGATGATATCCTGCAACTCGTTGTAACGCTGCAGCAACTGCTTTACTCGCTGTGCACAGTCGTAATGAGCCTTGCCCACAATCAGCGGGTCGAGGATACGAGAGGTAGAACCCAGTGGATCTACGGCAGGATAGATACCCAGAGATGCAATCTTACGCGAAAGCTCTGTGGTGGCATCCAGGTGAGTAAAGGTGGTGGCTGGAGCAGGGTCGGTCAAGTCGTCGGCAGGCACATAAACAGCCTGTACTGAGGTGATGGAACCATTCTTGGTAGAAGTGATTCGCTCCTGCATGGCACCCATCTCAGAAGCCAGTGTTGGCTGATAACCTACGGCTGATGGCATACGGCCCAAGAGCGCAGATACCTCAGAACCAGCCTGGGTGAAACGGAAGATGTTATCAATGAAGAACATGATGTCGGCAGCCTCACCGTTCTTGCCTCCGTGGTCACGGAACTCCTCGGCAACAGTCAAACCTGAAAGTGCTACTGAAGCACGTGCCCCAGGAGGCTCATTCATCTGACCATACACCAGGGTAGCCTGACTCTTGGCAAGCTCCTCAGGGTCAACGAGTGAGAGATCCCACTTACCTTCGTCCATGGCTTTACGGAACTTCTCGCCATACTTGATAACACCAGATTCGAGCATGTCTCGAATCAAGTCGTTACCCTCACGAGTACGCTCACCTACACCAGCGAATACAGAGTAGCCGTTGTGTCCCTTGGCAATGTTGTTGATCAACTCCATGATGAGCACCGTCTTACCTACACCGGCACCGCCGAAGAGACCAATCTTACCACCCTTCATGTAAGGCTCGAGCAGGTCGATCACCTTGATACCGGTGGCAAGCATCTCCTTGTGCGTAGAGAGCTCGTCAAACTTCGGAGCCTCGCGGTGGATAGGATAAGCACCCTTCATGTCCAATTCGTTCATACCATCAATAGGCTGTCCGATTACATTCATCATACGGCCCTTGATCTGCTCTCCGGCAGGCATCATGATTGGGTTGCCTGTTACGGCAACTTCCAAGCCACGCTGCAAGCCGTCGGTATTGTCCATGGCGACGCAGCGAACTGTATCCTCACCGATGTGCTGCTGCACCTCGATGACAAGATCGCGTCCGTCTGGGCGTTTCACCTTCAGAGCTTCGTGAATTTTAGGAAGCACCTTCTCAGGGTTCTCGCCCTTGGTATCGAAATATACGTCGATAACCGGACCGATAATCTGCGAGATGCGTCCACTTACTTGTGACATAAGCTTATTAGTTTAAAAATTTATTTTTTAATATTTATATTTCGTTCTTTTGGTATTCGAGGTTCGTGATGTCGGGAATTGGAGCCCGAATCACGAAATTCGTTATACGCCTGCAAAAGTAACAACAATTTACGGAAGCCGCAAATTTTTCAGAAGTTTTATTTGTATTTTGCTCCGTTTTAAAACTTTTTTAGTTCCGTTTAAACCATTTTTACTTTTCATTCATTTCCTATAAGTAATGCCGATAGCAGCATTGGATATCGAAATGCGATGCAAGGAGAAGCAGATTAGATGCTCAACTCATCCAATACCTTGATCAGCTTGCGATCGAATGGCTTGTCTGAACGGATGGCCTCAGAAAGCGGTACGTAAACCACCTCGTTGTTGCGGACACCGATCATCACGTTGCGCTGACCCTGCATGATAGCCTCGATGGCACCGCAACCGGTACGGCTGGCGAGGATACGGTCGCGGGCTGATGGGCGACCACCACGCTGCAGGTGACCGAGGATAGATACACGTACGTCGAACTCAGGGAACTCCTTGCGTACACGGTCGGCATAGTAGAGCGCGCCGCACTTAGGACTCTCAGACACGATGACGATACAGCTCTTCTTAGACTTGCGGATACCGCGCTCCATGAACTGAGCCAACTGGTCAACATCGGTAGAATCCTCTGGGATGATGGCAGCCTCTGCACCGCTGGCGATGGCTGAGTTCTGTGCCAGGAATCCGGCATCACGGCCCATCACCTCGATGAAGAAGATACGCTCGTGGCTCTGCGCCGTATCACGGATACGGTCCACACACTCCACGATGGTATTCATGGTTGTATCGTAACCGATGGTGTTGTCAGTGCCATAGAGGTCATTGTCGATAGTACCAGGCAGACCGATGCAGCAGACATCAAACTCACTTGCGAAGTTCATCGCACCGGTGAGCGAACCGTTACCACCGATTACCACCAGCGCATCGATTTCCTCTTTCTGGATATTCTCGAAAGCCTTCTGTCGGCCCTCTACTGTCATGAATTCCTTAGAACGTGCAGTCTTCAGCATCGTACCTCCGGTACCGATGATACCGCTCACGTTCTCAGTAGTGAAAGGCTTGATCTCGTCGTTGATCAGTCCATCGTAACCACGATAGATACCCTTCACGGTGAATCCGTTGTAGATAGCCGAACGGGTCACTGCACGGATCGCTGCGTTCATACCAGGAGCATCACCTCCAGAAGTCAAAATACCTATAGTCTTAATCTTTGCCATAACTATATATACCTTATTATATTATATATTAGTGATACATTAATAAAAAAAATATGCTTTCTTGTTGGTTCCGGGATGCGTGTTACATCCCCTTTTTCTTCTTTAGAACTTTCTGAATCTCTTTCGTCGTCTGATTCTTCCTGAATTTCTTTCGTCTGATTCTTCTTTTTGAATCTTCCTGAATCTCTTCCGTCTGATTCTTCTTTTTTTGAATCTCCTGAATCTCTTCCGTTTTCAGATTCTTTCTTTTCTTCTTCAGATATGGTTGTTTAAATCATTAAGTAAACGGCTCTTCCCATCAGGGTGTGCGAGAGCCAGAGGATAACGAGGCCAGCCACGCCACCCACGAGGGCCTTCCATCCGATATTGCGGAAGAACCAGCCCATGCGCATGTGCTCCATCTTCATCAGGGCGAGACCGCTGATGGTACCGATACCCAGCACATTGCCTCCTGCCATTACGCAGTAAGCGATTACCTGCCAGTAGAGACCGTTGGTATTATACACCGAATCCATGGCATAGGTAGGGTCGCCCAATCCCATCACATCGTGCAATGAGAAGAAGTTCATGGCGGTGGCAAAGTTGTCGAGTACCGTACTTAGCACTCCGGCAGCCACGCCATGCAGCCATACATTAGGGTGCTCCTCGCTGGTTCCCATCCAGCTGGAGAGGTCATAGAAGGCACCTGTCTCCTTCACCACGCCCACGGCAAGAATCATTCCCATCACGAAGAGAATCATCTGAATCACACCGTATTGCAGCACTCTAGGGGTACGACGCTCCACCATCGCATCCATGTTCATGAGCTTGCGATTGAAGATCTCGTTCACGATCCAGAGTACGCTGAGCACGCACAGGGCGCCCAGGAACGGGCTGAGCTTGGTGATGTTATGGAAGGTAGGGATAAACCACAGACCGCCGATTCCCACGAGGAGCATCAGCAATCTCTGCCACTTGTTCAGGCGGGTGTCATCGCCACGGAAAGGCATCACAATCCACTCTGTCTCAACTCTTTCGGGCAGCATACGCTGCATCAGCAGGGTTGGAATCAACCACGCTGCAAGACAAGGGAGGAGTAATGAAAAGGAGAAAACGGTGGCTGTAACAGCCCCTGAATTCCAGAGCACCAGACCTTCCGGGTTACCAATCACGGTGAGCGCACCGCCACAGTTGGCAGCTACGAGGATGGCGCTTCCATACACCATTCTCTGTCTTCTGCTCGGGATGATGCCATGCATCATGGTGAGCATCATCACGGTGGTAGTGAGGTTATCGAGATTGATGGAAATCAGGAATGTAACGATGGCGAGTGTCCACAGCATCTTCTTGCTGCTGCGTGTGCGAAGCAACTGGCGCACGAAGTCGAAGCAGCCGTTGTTGTTGAGGATTTCCACGATCGTCATCGTAGCGAGCAGGAACATCACGATCTCCGCTGCCCTACCCACCTGTGGGAGGAAGATGTTTCGGGAGATGAAGTACTTGACGGAAGTACTGGTTGATTCCATGTCGCTGAAATTGAGGAAGCGGGTATAATCCGCTGAATGCTCGCTAGTTACGAAGTCCATACCGAAGCATATATACAGCACCCATCCCACCGTTCCGGCGAAGATAGCCACGGCAGCACGGTTTACTTTGGTCACGTTCTCAGTTGCAATGAGCACGCAGGCCAGGATCAGTATGGTTAAAATGACTAGTGTCATATCTACTCAATCGTTAGTTCATATTTTCATAATCAAGGGCAAAGGTAACAAAATATTTGCAATAACCAACATTTCCGTGCATTTTTTTAATGAATTTAACGCAAAATTCATGCAACTGAAATTTTATCCATCGTTTTTCATTCATCGGATTCTCTTCATCAGATTTTTATTCATCGGATTACGCGGAATTATCGGAAGGCATTCTTACTTCAAGGATTACGCACGGAATTTAAACGGAAAGCGACCTGTTTGGTCGAGGCGACTTAAACCACATGTTATAAGGTCACGCAGATTTCGCAGATGACGCAGATTTTTTCTTCATCGGATTAAGCGGAGTTATCCGATGGAAAATCTGTGTAAATCTGTGAAATCTGTGGGACAAAAAAAACGATGAAGTAGTGAAATCTGCGTCATCTGCGAAATCTGCGTGACCTTATAATATGCAGTTCCGGTTCCACGACCGAACAGGTCGCTTTCCGTTTAAATTCCGTGCGTAATCCGTGCAGCAAGAATGTATCCGATAACTCCGCGTAATCCGATGAAGAAAAAAAACGATGAAAAGAATATCCGATGAAGACATTATATATAATAAGTAGGAACCACAAGAATCGCCCTCAAACCGCCCCATTTAGTTAAATATCATTAATAAACCGAAGAAAAACAACCACAAATGCTTGTAACTCAAAGAAAATGAGTAATTTTGCGCCCGATTTCAACAATATATAAAGTCAAACTTTATTAATTTAAATTTTTTAATTATTTTTTATGTCAAATTTTAAGAACGTACAGCCACTCGACGACTTCAATTGGGATGAGTTCGAGAATGGCACAAACGCAGGCGTCAGCAAAACAGACCTCGAGAAGGCCTATGACGAAACACTTAACAAGGTAACTGAGCACCAGGTGGTTGAGGGTACCGTAATCTCTGTTGATAAGAAAGAGGTTATCGTAAACATCGGCTACAAGAGCGATGGTATCATTCCAGCTTCTGAGTTCCGTTACAACCCAGACCTCAAGGTAGGCGACAAGGTTGAGGTTTACGTAGAGAACCAGGAGGACACAAAGGGTCAGTTGGTACTCTCTCACAAGAAGGCTCGCCTCAGCAAGTCTTGGGAGCGTGTTAATGCAGCTCTCGAGAACGAGGAAGTTATCCAGGGTTACATCAAGTGCCGCACTAAGGGCGGTATGATCGTTGACGTCTTCGGTATCGAGGCTTTCTTGCCAGGAAGCCAGATCGACGTTCACCCTATACGCGACTACGACGTATTCGTAGGCAAGACAATGGAGTTCAAGGTTGTAAAGATCAACCAGGAGTTCCGCAACGTCGTTGTTTCTCACAAGGCTCTTATCGAGCAGGAGTTGGAGGCACAGCGTAAAGAGATCATCGGCAAGCTCGAGAAGGGTCAGATCCTCGAAGGTACCGTTAAGAACATCACTTCTTACGGTGTATTCGTTGACCTCGGCGGCGTAGACGGATTGATCCACATCACAGACCTCTCTTGGGGCCGAGTAAGCGATCCACACGAGGTTGTATCTCTCGACCAGAAGATCAACGTTGTTATCCTCGACTTCGATGAGGAGAAGAAGCGTATCGCTCTCGGTTTGAAGCAGCTCACTCCACATCCATGGGATGCACTTGATCCAAACCTCAAGGTAGGTGATCACGTGAAGGGTAAGGTAGTGGTTATGGCTGACTACGGTGCATTCGTTGAGATTGCTCCAGGTGTAGAGGGCTTGATCCACGTTTCTGAGATGTCTTGGAGCCAGCACCTCCGTTCAGCTAACGACTTCATGAAGGTTGGCGACGACGTAGAGGCTGTTATCCTGACTCTCGACCGCGCTGAGCGTAAGATGAGCCTCGGTATCAAGCAGCTCAAGGAAGATCCATGGGAGTGCATCGAGACTAAGTTCCCTATCGGCAGCAAGCACGTTGCTAAGGTTCGCAACTTCACTAACTTCGGTATCTTCGTAGAGCTCGCAGAGGGCGTTGACGGTCTGATCCACATCTCTGACCTCTCTTGGACCAAGAAGATCAAGCACCCATCTGAGTTCACTACAGTTGGTGCTACTCTCGACGTAGTAGTTCTCGAGATCGACAAGGAGAACCGCCGCTTGAGCCTCGGCCACAAGCAGTTGGAGAAGAACCCATGGGATGAGTATGAGACAATCTACACTCCAGGTTCTGTACACAAGGGTACCATCGTTGAGATGATGGACAAGGGTGCTGTAGTTGCTCTCGCAGAGGGTGGCGAAGGCTTCGCTACTCCAAAGCACCTCACCAAGGAGGACGGCTCAATGGCTAAGAAGGGCGAGGAGCTCGACTTCAAGGTAATCGAGTTCGTTAAGGAGACAAAGCGTATCATCCTCTCTCACTCTCGTACATTCGAGGAGGGCAAGGACGAGCCTATCTCTAAGCCAGCTCACAAGCGTGGTGGTAACGGTGGTCGCAAGAACGAGACTCCAGCTATCAACAATGTAGCTGCTGGTACTTCACTCGGCGACATCGATGCTCTTGCTAAGTTGAAGGCTCAGATGGAGGGCAAGGCTTAATCTCCTGGAGATAAAGCATTTGCTATTCATTAGCTAAATAAAAATTTTAAGGGGACTGAAATTTCAGAAATGAGATTTCAGTCCTTTTTTTTTGTGGGTGGGGAATATGGATGGCGGGATGGAGAATGTGAATGGTGAATGTGTATGGCTAAGGGATAAAATGCATTACTGATTGCTGGGGATTGCAAATCCCCAGAACACAAAAGAGGTTAGGACATTTTTTAACGACGGATTACAAATCCGTCGAAACGCCTAACGGTATCGATGCAAAGTTCTTCCGCAAGGCGTCCAGAAAAGTCTTCCGCTAGGCATCCAGAGAAAAGTCTTCCGCTAGGCGTCCAGAGAAAAGTCTTCCGCTAGGCGTCCCGGCGGATTTGAAATCCGCCGTAAAAAAGGTTCGACCTATGAAAACCAGGGGATTTGTAATCCCCCATAACTACCCATCAATAACAAAAGATTATCTCACAACAATCACTTCCAGCAATCCCCTACCCCCTGCATAATCTATCGCAGAACTATAAAGATAATCCTGAGGATACCTCACGAACTCGGCCCTCACAGGATTCTGATGAATATAATCCAACTTCTGCTTGAAAAACTTGAACGATGAAATCACTTCAGTATAACAACCATCCTGCCAAAAATGATACTTGCTGATTTTCGGATTCTTCTCACCAGCCAGTCTGAAAAGATGCAACATCCACTCTCTCCTACTCTCCTGGATATCTTCCAGAAGTTCTGCGACAATTTTCTTACTCGTGAACTTCTTGAAATCACGGAGAACAGTTTGAACCTGTTCAAGATTCTCTGCTCCTATAATGAAATGTAAATGATTGGGCATCAGTACCCAGGCGTATATTTCCAATCCCTTGGTCTTCTGACAAAAAGCCAGAGATTCTATAATAATATGCTTATACTTGGGACGACTGAAAATATCAACCCAATTAACAACAGTGGTTGTCACAAAATATAAGTTTTTGGTTGTAGTATTCTTTGTAGCCATAATTTTGATGATTTTAAAATTTCCATAAAACAGGATGAGTCATATAGGTTGTGATACTTCTTGATGTATCGTAGCTTATCACTGGCTCAAGCGAATATACAGGCACAAAGATAATATATTTCTTCATTCAATGGTGCTTTTGAAGCGAGAATTTGCTGTTTGAGTCGAAATTATTTGTTTTTTGGAGAAATCTAGCAGTTTTTTCTTCTTTTTTAGTGTTTATGAGGTGAGGATTAGACTTTACAAGGCATTACTTATTGATGGGGATTGCAAATCCGTCGGAATGGCAGTACTGATAGCTGGGGATTACAAATTCGTCAGAATGGCAGTACTGATGGCTGGGGATTACAAATCCCCAGAACACAAAGAGGTTGGGACATTTTTTAACGCCGGATTTCAAATCCGGCGGGACGCCTGACGGAAACTTCCCCCACTTGCAAAACTTGAATAAAACAACAACATAAAATTACTAAAAACATGGAAGAAGACCAACAAAATCAGAACAAAAATGAGAAGCCACGTTACTATGCTACCGACTTCAATGAAATCAAGGAGAATCTCTCTGATGAAGAGAAGCTGCTCTTCGAGAGATACAAGGAAATGCTGAGCGGCATCATCCCTGCTGATTCAGCATCATCAGGTTCATCATCTACAGCAAATGATGCTTCATTCGCGACATCATCAGCTCCAGCAAACGATGATGCATTCACATCAGCTTCATCAGCTCCTTCAAACGATGATGCATTCTCCTCCTCATCAGCTCCTTCAAATGATGCTCCATCCCTCAAGACCCTCCTCAATCACCTGAAGGACATCAGCCAGAAAACCATGAAGCTGATGGCTGGAGGAAAGCTCGATATCCAAGTTACCTGCCCGAAATGCGGAAAACGTCACTGCTTCATCAAGGTAGATAACGGATTGACCCACTGCTGGTCGTGCAACTGGAGCGGATACCTGGAAGAGATGAAATCGCTCCTCGGAAAGGGCAGCGGAAAGGTGAACGGAAACTACTACGCCAACGCACAGAAAAAGCAGCAGGATGAACACAAGGCCAAAGACTACGTGCCCATGCTGCCCGACGACTTCCGCGAGATAGATGCCGAAACCCGATCCTGGCTCTACCCCATCTACCCCTTCAAGACCCAGGAAGAGCAGCAGCAGTTCATCGACCACTTCCACCCCGCCAACCTCCTCTCGCGCCATCCCAAGGCCCGCCCCCTGATCAGCGCCACCCAACTCGCCTCGCTCCAGGGAATGGTGCAGCGATACATCCAGGCAATGAAGCTCTCGCCCGACATCATCGTCCAGGAAGGAGTGATGTGCGCATGGATGAAGCAGAATGCAGATGACCCCAAAAGCGAAGACCCGAAAGGCGTGGAGATGGTGCCTGCCATCGCCTACTGCAACTATCTGGACGGCAAGATCATCAACGTGAAATTCCGCTCCGTGCAGCAGCACCCCGTCACAGGCGAGTGGAGCAAGCTCTTCTGCCAGGTTTCCCCCACCAAGCCCTGCGCCCCCTACGGCATCGACAGCATCAACCTGCTCCGACCCGACGCACAGCCCATCCGCCAGCTCATCATCACCGAGGGCGAAAAGGACCGGCTCACACTGATGACCTGCGGATTCCCCTACGTGCTGAGCATCGCCAACGGCGCCAGCACCAACATCGAGGAGAGTCACGAGGCCTTCGACGAGTGGATTCAGCAGGCGGGCGAGATCATCATCTGCGGCGATACCGACCGCCCGGGCCGCCGACTGGTGAAACTCCTGATAGAGCAATACCAGACCCGCGCCAAGGTTACCACACTGCCGCAGGGCAAGAAGGACATCAGCGAGGTATATGATGCCTTCGGAAGCCGCGAGGTGCAGCGAATCATAGCCGAGGCGCAGGGCATCAGCGACGCCGACATCTACGACCTCTCGGAGCACAAGGAGGACATCCTCGACATCATGATGGGCAACTACGACCGTGGCTACGAGGTGGGCATGGGCGAACTCACCGACGGCATCTTCCACCCCACTTCCGAGGGCGGACTCATCATCCTTACCGGTCGTCCTAACTCGGGTAAGACGGATTTCCTCAACTGTCTGATGGCGCATCTGATGTACCACAACCAGAAGCGCGTGGCGTTCTTCTCGTTCGAGAAACCTATCAAGGGCAAACACGTGAGGGAGATTGCCCGCATAGCCCTGGGGGTGAGGAACACGGAGAATATGGACGGCGCCGAATCGCCCGAAGAGGCAAGGCAGGAGAACCGCAAGGTGCTGGATTTCCTGTCGGAGCACATGGTGGATTTCGATACGAAGACCCGTCTGCCCGACAGCAACTACATCATCGGAATGATGGAGGCGATGATGAACCGCAAGAAGCAGAAGATAGATTACCTGGTGATAGACCCGTATGTATTCATCAATATGACCGAGGGCGGCAGCCGTGCCACGGAGACGGAGAAGGTGAGACTGATGCTGACGAAGCTGCAGGCATGGAGCCGTACGCGCCACATCTGGACGGTGGTAGTGGCCCACCCGAGAATACAGTACAAGGACGGTCACGAGGCATTTCCGCCGCTGGATATCTACTCCGTAGCGGGCAGTGCGCAGTGGGCGAACCTCGCCGACTTCCTGCTCACCGTAAACCGCATCTCGAAGCCCGAGGAGGGCAAGATGTTTACCATCGTAGAGATGCTGAAGGTGAGAGACCAGGAGTTCTGTCATCCCGGAAAGGTGTACTACGTGCGCCAGCCCTGCGGCAGATACGACGAAAGGGAATCGGAGAACGACTGCATAGCCGAGGCGATGCAGGGCAAGGTGCTGGCGAAGGATGATGAACCCTGGAGATAGTGAATTTCAAAAAACGATACGCCTATGACAAGAGAAGAGTACAACGAGCTGAGAGCCCGTGCCCACGAGCAGATGCTCGACGACTATAAGTGGATGCTGGATCAGGAATCGGGCATCCGGGAGTGGCGATGTCCCAAGAGATGGATCATCGAGTTCGTACACGATGTGAGCGACTATGTGATGGTGAGGAGCAGCGGCGAGGAGGACGTGGGCGATGAGTGGCACGATGATTTCCTGCGCCCCATCCCCCTACAGAAGCTCTACCGCCAGTTCTTCCAGAAGAGCTGCATTCCCCCACCCAATCATCCGGATAAGGCGCTGAGCAAGCTCAGGGGCATGGAGCAGCGCAACAGCATCTACCCCGACAGCATCACGAGATTCTACATGGAGCAGCTGCAGAAGAATCCTCCCTGCCGAATCATCGAGCTGCTGATCATGGAAGGAGGAGAAAGCTGAAAAGAGCCTCTATTGGTCTGGAATAGAGCCTCTTTTACCCTACATTTGAGGCTCTTTTACCCTGCAATAGAGCCTCTTTTGGCGATGAAATGAGCCTAAAACAAACGTTACGTTAGGCTCATTTCTGACCCAAAAAAGGCTCAAATGAATAATCCTAGGAGGGTGTGTCATAAGTTTATGTCACATCCTCTTTTTAATTTATTCATCATTTTTTCTTCATCGGATTACACGGAGTTATCGGAAGAGCATTCTTGCTGTACGGATTACGCACGGAATTTATACGGAAAGCGACCTATGCGGTCGAGGCGACTTAAACCACATGTTATAAGGTCACGCAGATTTCGCAGATGACGCAGATTTTTTCTGATTGTATTTTTTCCCACAGATTTCACAGATTTAGACCTGTTCGGTCTATGGGATGACGCAGATTATTCTTCATCTGATTAAGCAGAAGAATCGGATAAGAAAAATCTGCGAAATCTGCGAAATCTGCGTGACATAAAAAACGTATAGTAGTAAAATCTGTGTAAATCTGTGAAATCTGTGGGACTATACATCATGCAGTTCCGGTTCCTCGACCGAACAGGTCGCTTTCCGTATAAATTCCGTGCGTAATCCGTACAGCAAGAATGCATCCGATAACTCAGCGTAATCCGATGAAAAAAATACGTCATGAACTTATGACACACCCCCTATTGCAGAAGATGGTAATTACGCTAAGGGCAAAAGCTTTAAAACTGACGCGGTAACCCTCAATGTAACCCTCCCTGTAACCCCAAAACCCTTGACAAACCCGAAAAAATTTCGTATCTTTGCATCGTAAACCAATCAATAATGCTTATGGAAACACACACAATGTTAGAACTGGAGAGGATGCAGCAGATGCTCCTCTCCACTCACTTCGCCCTCGGAGAGTTTCTCCGCTCGGGCACCGCCATCAAGTATGGCATCGACAACACTCCACAAAGCTCCATGGTCATCATCCGTCTGATGATGCTGTGCGAGCAGGTGCTGGAACCACTTCGTCTGCATTGCGGCATCATCACCATCACGAGCGGGTATCGCTGTCCGCAGCTCAACCTTGCCGTGCATGGCGTACCGGGCAGTCAGCATACCCTGGGCGAGGCTGCCGACATCTTCATCCCGAACGAGGAGATTCTGGCGAAGTACAGAAAATTCATAGAATCGAGCTGCACCTTCGACCAGCTGATCCTGGAGCCTCGTGGCGCCTCTCCCGGCAAGCACCGCTGGCTGCACGTAAGCTACACCATGCGGCGGAAGAACCGTCAGCAGGTATTGATGTAAAATTTTCTAATAACATGATAAAAAGAGATGCAAATTTTTCTAATAACATGATAAACAGAAAGGAGATACAAAATGAAGAAAGACACATGGAAAACCGTTATCCAGATTGCGATTTCTATTCTCACGGCGATTGCCACCACCCTGGGGGTAACCTCGTGCATGGGTAGCTAACGCAGATTCTACGGAAAAATATCAGATGAAGAAAGAAAAATGAATGTTTAACCCTTTAAATCTAAATGAGTATGGCAAAATTCAGAAAAGTGAAAAACAACCGCAAGAACTCCCCTACCAGGGGAATGATCTACGGTAGAGCAGTAGTGAACAAAGTGGTGCACACCAGCGCTATCGCCAAGAAGATCACCGAGCGATGCACCGTCACCGAGCCAGACATCCTAGCCGTGATCAATGCCCTGATGACAGAGATCTCAGCCAACATCGCCGACGGCAACAAGGTGGTGCTCGACGAATTCGGAAGCTTCAAGCTCGGCATCAGAACTTCCCCAGCCGAAAGCGCCAAGAAGTTCACCTCAGCCAACATCAAGAACATGTACGTCATCTACTCACCTTACACTGTCATGGACCAGGGCAAGCGAGTAAAGCCGATGCTCAGTGGCATCAAGATGGAAGAGCTGACCGAGTACAACGGCATCGAAGACGAGGAAAATGGCGGCGGAACATCAGGCGGAACATCAGGCGGAACATCAGAAGGCGGCTCCGGAAAGGACAATACCGGTGATACATCCGGCGGCACCGATAAGGACAACCCAAGCGGAGGCAACACCCCATCAGGCGGCAACACCCCATCAGGAGGCACCGGAAAGGATAACACCGGAGACGGTGAAGGCGGCGGCGACGACAATGTAAGTCTCTAAAATCAAGACTGGGCATCCCTTTTGGAATGCCCAGTCTTTTTTTTCTGCCCCATTTAACAAATAATCAGAAACATAAATAATATGCAAATAAAGTGAAAAATGTTTGGTGCTTTCAAGTTTTCGGCGTAACTTTGCAACCAGAAAATTGAATCATCAGCGGATATCCCCAAAAGATAACGCTCATATATATATAATAAAGAAAAGAATCTTATAACAAAAGATAGAGATTCTTATGTAATAAAGGAAAAGGATATGAAGACTATGGGTTTTAGAAAATTTTTAACGCTATCTTTATCGACGGTTTGCGCCCTATCTCTCAGTTCATGCTTCAAGGATGAACCCCTCAATGCCGAATGCGACATTGAGCAGGCATACATCCACCCAGGAAGCTGGATGAAGCTGTGGTTCACAAACGCATCGGATACGCTCGTCAACGTACAGAGCGACCAGGACAAGATAGAATTCACCATGAAGCCATTCGCCAGCCTCAAGAAGCAGGCACCGATGTTCCGACTCACTCCTGGAGCCACCATCCAGCCGGAAAGCGGAAGCGTACACGATTTCTCCAAAGGTCCTGTGACATACGTGGTTACATCGGAAGACAAGCAGTGGACCCGCACCTATCAGGTGAGCATCAAGAAGGGTCAGACCACCATGAGCAAGGAGTTTGAATTCGATTTCGAAAACGCATACCTCAGCAAGGGATACTACAACTGGCAGGAAAACTGGAATGGTGATCTCCTCGACATCTGGGCAACCGGAAACCCGGGATTCAAGATCAGCAACCCATCAGCAAAACCGGAGGAATATCCTACCGTGATGATAGAAGACGGTTATCAGGACAAGGGCGTGAAGCTCACCACCCAACGCACCAGCAAGCTCGCTGATATGGTACACAAGCCTATCGCTGCCGGCAACCTCTTCATCGGACAGTTTGATGCCACCGATGCCCTGCGCGATGCGATGAAGGCTACCAAGTTCGGTCGCCCATTCAGCTTCAGCGCCAAACCGGAGAAGCTGGAAGGCTGGTACAAGTATCAGGCTGGCGAGAAATTCACCGACAAGGATATGAACGAACTGAACCGACATGACTACGGAACCATCTACGCCGTGCTCTACGAGAACATCGACGAGAATGGAAATGCAGTAATGCTCTATGGCGATAACGTACAGAGCAGCAAGCAGATAGTAGCTCTCGCACTGGTAGGCGAAACCCGCGATGACAACGGAAAGACAGCCATCGGAAACACACCGGAATGGCATCACTTCAGCGTAGATTTCGATTATCAATCCTACGGCAAGACCATCGACCCCGTGAAGCTGAAGAATGGAGGCTACAGTCTCTCCATCGTCTGCTCATCCAGCTCTGATGGAGCCAACTTCCTGGGAGCCGTGGGCAGCACCCTCTGGGTGGATAGTTTCAAACTGATTTGCAAATAAGAAAAGGAGGAAATGGCAATGATGAACTATAGAAAGAACTGTAGTATGAAAAAGATAACAGTACTGGCACTCCTGCTGGCATGCAGCACCGCATCATGGGCAGGAGACAAGAATAGTGCCTGGAACAAATATCTCCACGGCTATGAGTATCAGGCACGCGTGGCGTATAACCTGGGCGGCACCGCCCCTATCGGCATGCCTGTCACCATCCGCACGCTTCACAGCTACACCCTTCGCCCTAACTTCAGTCTGGGCGTGGATGCCTATCACCCACTCTCCGGAAACTGGGGTTTCGTGGGAGGAATCCGCTTCGAGAACAAGAGCATGAAGATCGATGCGGGCGTTAAGAACTACTATATGAAGATAGTTCGTGGCGGCGAGGAGCTGCAGGGCATCTTTACGGGCGATGTAGTGACCAAGGTGGATATGAGTCTCATCACCGTTCCGATTCAGGCAACATACGATGTCTGCGATAATCTCCGCTTCAAGCTGGGTCCATACGTAAGCTATGTTACCTCGAAGAAGTTTGAGGGCTGGGCATACAACGGTTATCTCCGCCGCCAGGAGGAGGGTCATCCCAAGGGAGACCCTACGGGTCAGAAGGTGATGCTGGGCGAAAAGGAAGGCGAGCGTGGTGATTACGATTTCAGCGACGATATGCGCAACTGGCAGGTGGGCGTAGATTTCGGAATAGACTGGCGATTGAACAACCGCTGGGGCATCTGCGCCGACCTGAGCTGGGGCTTAAATGGTATCTTCAAGAAGGATTTCGAGACCATCGAGCAGACGATGTATCCTATCTACGGCAGCATCGGCATCACGTATCAGCTGAAGTAACAGATCATATTCTGCTGAAGCTATCTATATATTAATGTACGCGTACATTAATATATAGAGCCAAAATATATATAGCCAAAGAGAGATAAAAAGATAAAAAACAACAATTATTCATTAACAAAAAAAGAGAAGAAAATGAAAAAGTTTATTTATTTGATGGCCATGGTTTGCACCCTTGGCTTCTTCACTGCTTGTAGCAGCGATGATGATGACAATGATTTCAAGCGCAACGAGAAGATTGAAGGTACCTGGAAGGTACAGGATGCTGGGTTTGATGCAAATGGCAATTCTACAGGTTCAATAGTATTAAACTGGGAAGGTTCTAACGATGCAGTTATCGAAATTCCAGGTCTCTTTGATGAGCCATATCCAGTAAAGGATGCCATCTCAATGGTTCCAATGCTGCTCAACAGCCAGCTCAGAAGCGTTCTGCAGGATGTAACCTTCAATGAGAAGGGTCAGATTTCTGCAACCTACAAGGAAGAGGCTGATGACAAGGACTGGAAGGTAGCTAACGATTACGCTACATACCAGGTAGTTAACGAGAATAAGATTACCTTGTTCCTGAACACAGCCAAGATTACAGAAGACATCGACGATGCTCAGGAGAAGGCTATGGTAGCCGGCATGTTGGATCAGTTTAAGACCGGTATTCCAGTACACGTATCTTATCCAGCAGCCAACAAGGTATATTTCTATGTTGACAAGGATTTCGTAGCTCCTATCATCACCATGCTTTATGCTCAGGTTAACAAGATTCCTACTACAGGTATGGACAAGGATGATTTGGCACAATTCCTGATTTTGAAGACTGTTGTAAACCAGCTTCCTGCCATCATGGATAAGACCACCAAGCTTGAGGCAGGTCTTGAGTTGATCAAGTAAAGCGGAAAGCTTCTGCCCCCACGCCCTGAAAGGGCAGAAGCTCTTAGCCCAGGGCAACGCCCTGGGTACAAGCAGCAAATCAGCAAAGCGCCCTGTAAGGGCAAAAGCTTAAAATATGGATTATAAAGCTTTTGCCCTTACAGGGCGTATGTGTATAACTCCGTACAACCCAGGGCGTTGCCCTGGGCTAGGAGCTTCTGCCCTTTCAGGGCGTGTGGGGCCAGTTTGCCATCCCTGGAAAAGAAAAATCCTCAGCTATCAAAGATAACTGAGGATTCCTTTAAAAATCTTTCAAATTACTTCACCTTAGCAACGATAGCCTTGAAAGCCTCTGGGTTGTTAACAGCGAGGTCAGCGAGAACCTTACGGTTGATCTCGATACCAGCCTTGTGAAGAGCACCCATCAACTGGCTGTAGCTCATACCATCGAGGCGAGCAGCAGCGTTGATACGCTGGATCCACAATGCGCGGAATGTGCGCTTCTTGTTACGACGATCGCGATAAGCGTAGGTAAGACCCTTCTCCCAAGTGTTCTTAGCTACTGTCCATACATTCTTGCGAGCTCCATAGTAACCCTTAGTGAGCTTCAAGATTTTTGTTCTCTTTGCTTTAGATGCAACGTGATTTACTGATCTTGGCATAATTTTTTTTCTTTAAAAGTTCGACTAAAAAGTTAATAATTAACGAAGGCAGAGCAAGTCGCGAACCTGCTTCAAGTTTGAACGGTCTACGAGAGTCTCGCCGAGGAGATTTCTCTTCTGCTTCTTTGTCTTCTTAGTCAAGATGTGACTGTGAAAAGCGTGATGACGCTTAATCTTACCTGTACCGGTGAAACGGAATCTCTTCTTTGCGCCGGAATTAGTCTTTACTTTTGGCATTTTTACTTTTAATTTTAAATTGTTATTTATTATAGCGATGGCAACGCATATACCAGGGCGTTACGCATCTTTTTTTTCTTAATCCTCTGTTCCTTCTGCGAGTTTCTTCAGGGCATCGCCGCCTTTGGCATTGGCGAGCAAGCCATTCTTCTCGGCATTGGCAGCGCGCTCTGCATCAGCAGCAGCCTTAGCTTCAGCCTCTCGCTTCTCACGGTCCATCTTCTGCTGGCTCTTCTTAGCTGTACCAGGCTTCTTAGGACTCATGTAGAGGAACATCTTCTTTCCCTCGAGCTTTGGCATCTGCTCTACCTTACCGCATTCCTCCAAATCATTGGCGAAACGGAGAAGGAGAACCTCACCCTGCTCCTTGAAGAGAATAGAACGACCACGGAAGAACACGTATGCACGCACCTTGTTACCCTCGTTGAGGAACTCTTTAGCGTGCTTGAGCTTGAACTGATAGTCGTGCTCATCGGTCTGAGGTCCGAAACGGATCTCCTTGGTCTCCACCTTCACCTGCTTCTGCTTCATTTCCTTAGCATGTTTCTTCTGCTGGTAAAGGAACTTAGAATAGTCAACAATACGGCAAACTGGTGGTTGGGCATTAGGAGATATCTCGACCAAGTCAAGCTCTTGCTGACGTGCCAAGTCCAACGCTTTACGTGTAGGCATCACTTCAGCTCCGCCTTCACTTACTACTCTCACTTCACGTACGCGTATCTGTTCGTTTACGCGGTACTGATTTTTCATTTTGTCATTTTTCATTAACTATTCGATATATTCAACGTTTTTTGATTAAACGGCTGCAAAGTTACGCATTTTCCGTGAAACCACCAAATTTTCAGCGGGTTATTTTCATTTTTAGGCTTATTTTTATTTATTTATGGTTTTATTCATGATGTTATTCATCGGAATACGCGGAGTTATCGGAACTTTCTTGCTCAACGGTTGCTTTTTTAGTCACGCAGATTTCGCAGATTACGCAGATCTTTCTTCTTCTACATCATTTATCCGCAGATGAGACCTATCCGGTCAGATTACGCAGATCTTTCTTGAGATTCTCCCAAGCATGTCATGGCAATGAAAATCTGCGTTATCTGCGAAATCTGCGTGACTAAAAAGACATAATCAAGCGTGAGAAAAAAACATATCTGCGTGAGCTAAAGGTGATTAGCGACCCGATGAATAGATGAACGAATATCAGACGTATCAAAATTAACCAGCAATCCAAGTTTTAGATGAGATATTTTCAGATAAGTAAGAAGCTGTTTGCCATAAACCGCCTTCATTTCTGCAACCGCCTTCAATTCTACGATTACCTTATCCTCAACCAAAACATCCAATCGCAAATCTACAGGCAAGACGTGCCCATCATATATTACAGGGAGTCTCACCTGGTTATCAACCTTCAAACCATCTTTTCTAAGTTGATAGCAAAGGGCAGCTTCATAAACAGACTCTAACAAGCCAGGACCAAGCTCATTATACACCTTATATATAGCTCCGATAACCTTATAAGATATTTCGTTTTCGGTCATAACATCAAGTTTTTAGTATTCCCTAAAAAACTCACGCAGATTCCCCAAACTACGCCGTTTTTCCAGTACCCTACAACAAAGAATACCCCAAGAAAAAATCTGCGTCATCTGCGAAATCTGCGTGACTAAAAAAATATATCAGCGTGACTGAAAATATATCAGCGTGACTGAAAAATATATATCAGCGTGAAAAGATTCTACTCCTCAGCTGCCTTCAGCTGCTCTGCAACCTCGGCGTTGATGCGCTGAGCAAACTCTTCCATGCTCATGGTAGCCTGCTCGCCACCACCCTGCTTACGCATGGAAACGAGGCCCTCAGCACTCTCCTTCTCACCTACGATAACCATGTAAGGCACACGCTTCAACTCGTTGTCACGAATCTTGCGGCCAATCTTCTCGTTACGGTCATCTACCAAGGCACGAACACCCTGCTTGTCGAAGTACTGACGTACCTTCTGAGCATAGTCGTTGAACTTCTCAGAGATAGGAAGAATAGCAACCTGGTCTGGAGTCAACCACAATGGGAAGTGACCGGCTGTGTGCTCGATGAGAACGGCTGTGAATCGCTCCAATGAACCGAATGGTGCACGGTGAATCATCACAGGAGTCTTCTTTGAGTTATCCTCGGCTGTATATTCCAGCTTGAAGCGCTCAGGCAAGTTGTAATCCACCTGGATGGTACCCAACTGCCAGCGACGGCCGATGGCATCCTTTACCATGAAGTCGAGCTTAGGACCATAGAAGGCAGCCTCGCCAACCTCCTCACGAGTCTCAAGACCCTTCTCCTTGCAAGCCTCGCGGATAGCGTTCTCACTCTCTTCCCAAATCTCATCAGAACCGATATACTTCTCGGTATCCTTAGGGTCGCGGAGAGAAATCTGTGCCTCGTAGTTCTCGAAACCGAAGATCTTGAATACCTTCAGAATCACGTCGATTACGTTCTCGAACTCAGACTTTACCTGATCTGAACGAACGAAGATATGGGCATCATCCTGAGTAAATGTACGAACACGAGTCAGACCGTGGAGCTCACCGCTCTTCTCATAGCGGAATACGGTACCGAACTCAGCGATACGCAAAGGAAGATCCTTGTAAGAACGAGGCTTACGAGCGTAGACCTCGCAGTGGTGAGGACAGTTCATTGGCTTGAGCATATACTCCTCATCCTCCTCCGGAGTCTGGATAGGCTGGAATGCATCCTTGCCATAGTGAGCATAGTGACCAGATGTAACATAGAGGCTCTTGCCGCCGATACCAGGACAGATAACCTCCTGATAGTTATAAGGCTTCAGGAGAGAACGGAGCAACTCCTGCAAGCGGAGGCGGAGCTGAGTGCCCTTTGGCAACCAGATAGGAAGACCCTTACCTACACGCTCAGAGAACATGAAGAGTTCCATCTCCTTACCGATCTTACGGTGGTCGCGCTTCTTAGCCTCCTCGAGAACAACCAGGTACTCATCGAGCATCTTCTTCTTAGGGAAGCTGATACCGTAGATACGGGTCATCTGCTCGCGCTTGGCATCACCGCGCCAGAAAGCACCAGCCACACTTGTAATCTTCACAGCCTTGATAAGACCAGTGTTCAGCAAGTGAGGACCACGGCAAAGGTCGGTGAAATTGCCCTGGGTATATGTGGTGATGGTACCATCCTCCAAGTCCTGCTCAATGTGCTCGCACTTGTAGGTCTGACCGTCGGCCTTGAACTCAGCGAGCGCATCAGCCTTAGCAATCTCCTTGCGAACCACAGGCTCGTTCTTCTTGGCGAGCTCCATCATCTTAGCCTCGATCTTAGCGAAATCATTCTCTGAGATCACCTGACCCTCAGCAGGCATCACGTCGTAGAAGAAGCCGCTCTCTACAGCTGGACCGAAACCAAACTGGATGCCTGGATAAAGCTCCTGAAGAGCCTCTGCGAGCAAGTGGGCTGAAGTATGCCAGAAGGTATGCTTGCCCTGCTCATCCTCAAACTTGTAAAGTTCTACACTTGCGTCCTCATTGATAGGACGATCCAACTCTACTGTCTCACCATTGACACCGCAAGATACAACGTTGCGAGCGAGAGCCGGTGAGATGCTCTCGGCGATTTGTAAGCCAGTAACGCCCTGCTCGTACTCACGAACAGATCCGTCTGGGAATGTGATTTTTACCATAACAACTTAGTATTTTTATTAAATCGTGTGCAAAAGTACTATTTCTTTTTGTAACAAGCGAATAAAAATGCATTTATTTTGCTAAACTTTGCTAATACCTATTTATATTTTGCTAATACCTATTTTATATAAGGGGATTTTCGGGGCGAAAACGGTGACATATTGAAGTCTTCATCGGCTTTCTGAGCGATAATCCATAACACTTTGCAAAAAGAAAGTGCTTTTTTAGCCGATAAGTTTTGGAAAAACAAATATTTTCCGTATCTTTGCAGCCGATAAAGTGACAAAATGTAAAGAAACTAAGAAAATGGCAACACCAAAGATTCTCATCATTTACACGGGAGGTACCATCGGCATGGGAAAAGACCCGGTGACAGGCGTGCTGGAACCGCTCGACTTCAACCATCTCGTCTCATCCATGCCCGAGTTCAAACTCATCCAGGCAGAAATCGACGTGCGAAAATTCGACCCACCTATCGACTCCAGCGACATGGACCCGATGAGATGGGCAGAAATCGTGAGCATGATAGCCAACAACTATAATGCCTACGACGGATTCGTGATCCTGCACGGCACGGATACGATGGCATACACCTCATCGGCCCTGAGCTTCATGCTTGAGAACCTGACAAAACCGGTGATCCTGACCGGTAGCCAGCTGCCTATCGGCGAACTGCGTACCGACGGCAAGGAGAATCTGATGACCGCCATCGAGATAGCATCGGCAAAGGACGAGAACGGCAGACCGATGGTGCCAGAGGTATGCATCTTCTTCAACGGCAAGCTGATCAGAGGCAACCGCGCCATCAAGATAAATGCCGAGGGATTCCACGCCTTCGAATCGTTCAACCATCCGCACCTCTGCGATGTGGGCATCAATTTCCAGTATCACAAGCACCACATCCTCACTCCGGATTACGACAAGCCGATGATACCCCATCTGAGACTCGACCCGAACGTGATCGTGTTCAGTCTCTTCCCGGGCATCCAGGACAACATCGTGCGCCACGTGCTGGAATCGCCGGATCTGCGAGGCATCGTGATGCGTACCTTCGGTTCGGGAAACGCCCCTCATTCTCCATGGATCATACGACTGCTGGACGAAGCTGCCCACCGAGGCGTGAACATCGTGAACATCAGCCAGTGCCTGACAGGTAGCGTGGAGATGGAGAGATACGGCGCCGGATTCCAGTTGAAGACCGCTCACGTAATCAGCGGCCACGACTCTACGGTAGAGGCGATGGTAACGAAGATGATGTATCTGCAAGGCAGATTTGATGACAACCGCAAGGTAAGGGAGATGCTGAAGCAATCGCTTGCAGGCGAGTTTACGGTATAAGATGTGTAAAATTTAATTCTTTTACTCAGGAGCACTTACCTCTTCGGAAGGTAGGTGCTCTTTTTCTATCAGTTACGAGAAAAACGCATATTTTTGCAGTAAATATTCGGTTTTAATTAAAAAAGTTTAATTTAGAGAAGTTTTTGGGGCAAAAAATATCTCCGTACCGATATTTTTCTTATCTTTGTAGTGTGAAAAGTTGCTATTGGGAGCAAGAAAGCAAAATTTGTTGCAATCGATTGCACTTTCCTAGCCGTAAGAAACAGAAATAAAATACGGCTATAAACATAAAGATAAGGAAAGATGAAATGACTATGAATGGGCAGCAATGCCCACGATAATCTATCTCATTCGATCAATCAAATAATAAGTTTAATAAATCAACAAAAAACCTTTTAAATTATGCAGAGTAAAGCAAAAAAGTACGGTGAGTATGTAGAGATTACAGCTCCTGTAGAAAGAACAACATCAGAAGAGTATCCAACTTTATTGGGCGGAGAAATCTGGTACAACTAGAATTCAAGTAAAAAAGTATTATCGGAAAGCCAAACTCCAGGAAATCTCCCGGAAAAGCTAGAATCCAATAATAGAAAAGAAACAAGAATTTTGGTTCAATCAATCATCTGGTACAGCTATCCCGGATAGTATGTACATCAAGAATCCGTTAAGAGTGAAATCAAGGAAGCGCCAAGATCTAATCCTTGCAGTTTTGTTATCTCGCAGCTAGATAAGTTTCTACGATTTCTAAACCTCAACTCTTAACAAAACAATATAGGCTCAATCCTCGACTGAAGAATCGGAGATTGAGCCTTTATCGTATCTATATCCGTGGGATTAGTGCTTGCCGCAGCAGCCACCCTCTCCGTGATGATGCTCGTGCTTGATGCCACCCTCTACAGCCTGATGCTGGTCGCGGAGCAGATCGTTCACGGTCTTCACTGGGTTGAAGGTGCCGAGAGGAACCTCTACGAATACGGTGTTCCAGTCGCTCATCGCACCATTCCAGAGACCTGGCAACTCAAGTGCCTTGAGATCCTTACCGTTCTTGCTCTTGCTTGAGATGAAACCGGTAGATGGATCTACGAACTTAGGAAGATCGAAGGCATTGCCCTGGTAATCCTTGGTTGCACAAACGAGATCTACTGGGTTGAAGTGAGTACCCTCGGTAAACATCTTCATATACTCCTCGTTGTTCTTGTCAATCTGTGAGCTCTCCAGAATCTGAAGACTTACGGTGCCATCCTGGTTGTAGGTAAGGAATGGACCACCACCAGGCTCGCCCACGTTCTTAACGACACCGCAGACACGCATAGGACGGTTCAACTTCTTGCGCAGATAGATAACCAGTTCGGCATCCTCCAGCTCCTTGATATCAGCCTTGCGGCAGCAGAGGTCGCGCTGAACGAAGCGGATAATCTCCTCCAGCTTCTCGTGGTTGTACTGTCCGGAATCCAATACCTTCAGATAATTGAATGCCTGCTTCTGCAAAGTAACCAATACACCTGCAATCACCTGCTTCCAGGTAACAGTCTCAGCCTTCAGACGATCAGGAACCACGTTGTCGATATTCTTGATGAATACTACATCAGCATCAATCTCATTGAGGTTTTCGATGAGCGCACCATGACCGCCTGGACGGAACAGCAATGAGCCATCCTCGTTGCGGAATGGAGTATTATCCGGATTGGCTGCGATGGTATCGGTGCTAGGCTTCTGCTCTGAGAAAGAGATGTTGTACTTGATGCCGTAGCGCTGTGCATACTTATCAGCCTTCTCAGCTACCATCTGCTTGAAGAGTTCCAGGTGGTCGTGAGAAACGGTGAAATGAACGTTTGCCTCGCCGTTGCTGCTTGCATAGAGCGCAGCCTCTACCAGGTGCTCCTCCATCGGAGTGCGAACCTCATTCTCATACTCGTGGAACTGGAGCAATCCCTTAGGCAACTGACCATAGTTCAATCCCTCTGGCTTGAGGAGATTAGCCACGACAGCCTTGTAATCGCCCTTCTTGATGAGGCACATGATGCCCTTCTCGTTGTTTACATGACACTTGTCGCAGAGTGCCTTGCGGAAAGCAAACTTCTTGATATTCTCGAAGAATTGTTTTTCAAAGTCAGTAGTAGGAACATCGTATGGAGCATCCAGGAACGCAAACATGTTCTTGAACATACGGCTAGCCGCACCTGAAGCAGGGACGAACTTCACAATCTTGTGACCCTCAGCCTTGTAGTCGTTCCACGCTTTCTCGTAGTCCTCTACTTCCTGAGCTGTAGGAGCCATGATACCCTTACCGATGGCAGCCGCACCCTCGAGCTTGAGGAATGGGAAGCCATTCTTGATTTGTTCCAACTGGTGTTCAATCTGCTGCTCTGAGATACCGCGAGCAGCGATTTGGTTTAGATCTTGCTGATTCATAATACCATATTTATGTTAAATTTACACTATATGTGCTACAAAGATAATAGTTTTTTCTGATAATCAGAAATATTTCCGCTTTTTTTTGTACCTTTGCATTGAAAATTTAACGAAGTACGCGTTTTTTAACGCTGAAACGCCATTGTTTGACAAATTTAAAATGGAATATTGCGACATGGTTAGTAAATTATCAAAGGAGCACGACCGAAGGTCGGGGCTATCACATTACCTCTATGGGGTATCTACATTATTCTTAAGTGGTGTAGGAATTGGCGGTTTATCGCCATTAGTAACAAACCAAGAATTGAACATATACAATTTACTGTGTTTGTTCATAGGTACGCTATCTGCAATTATCATTGCATATTGTGCTAATAGAATTATGAAGTATAACGATAAATAATATTATTATGGATGGATTAATGTTTATTTTTTCGCTGGGGCTAATTATCAGCAGCAGCTTTGCCATCTGGCTCAACACAAAGTCTGGTCAGAAGTGGATAGATAATTTATAAAATAAGTTATTATGGAACTAATGACATTATTCATGTTTATCATGACAGTTATAGGTGTCAGCTTCGCCATTTGGCTCAACACAAAGTCTGGCCAGAAATGGATAGACGAGTTATAACAACTCAATAATATATAATCAACGGGAGGGAACGACAATGAACGAAACACCTTTTAAATTCACAACCGAAGAAAGAGAGCAGACACTCCAGATACTGGAGCGCCTGAGAACCGCCGTGGGCGACACATTCAAGCCAGGCGATGAGCAGCATCTGCGTGAAGACATACAGCATGCCTTCATCAACCACCAGATCAAGCGCAACGTCTTCGGCATGAACCCTATACTCGCAGCCCTGCAGACAGCAGAAATCGCAGTGAACGAAATCGGTCTGAAAAGAGACGGCATCATCGCTATCCTGATGCAGACCAGCGTCATCGACGGCTATCAGACCATCGAAGACATCCAGAAGAAATACGGTGACAGCGTGGCGCATATCATCAGCGGTCTGCTCCGCATCCACGACCTTTACAAGCGCAACCCGATCATCGAGAGCGAGAACTTCCGCAACCTGCTCATCTCCTTCTCAGAAGACATGCGCGTAATCCTCATCATGATTGCCGACCGCGTGAACGTGATGCGACAGATACGTGATACCGAACAGAAGGAGGCAAAGCACGAGGTGAGCGAGGAAGCCAGCTACCTCTATGCCCCACTCGCCCACAAGCTGGGTCTCTACAAGCTGAAGAGCGAACTGGAAGACCTGAGCCTGAAGTATCTGGAGCACGATGCCTACTATATGATCAAGGAGAAGCTGAACGCCACCAAGGCTTCACGCGATGCCTATATCGCCCGATTCATCCAGCCTATCAAGGAGAAACTCGATGCTGCCGGACTGAAATATCACATGAAGGGACGCACCAAGAGCATCCACTCCATCTGGCAGAAGATGAAGAAGCAGAAATGCGCCTTCGAGGGCGTATATGACCTCTTTGCCATCCGAATCATCATCGACGCACCAAGAGAGAAGGAATACATGCAGTGCTGGCAGACATTCGCCCTGATCACAGACATGTATCAGCCGAACCCAAAGCGTATGCGCGACTGGCTCAGCGTGCCTAAGAGCAACGGATACGAGAGTCTGCACACCACCGTGCTGGGACCTGAGAACAAATGGGTAGAAGTCCAGATCAGAACCGAAAGAATGGACGATATCGCCGAACACGGACTGGCAGCACACTGGCGCTACAAGGGCATCAAACAGGGAGAAGGAGGCATTGACGAATGGCTTGCCAACATCCGTGCCGCCCTGGAAAGCAACGACGACCTGCAGCTGATGGACCAGTTTACCACCGACCTGAAGGAAGACGAGGTATATGTGTTCACCCCTAAGGGCGACCTGCTGAACTTCCCGAAAGGCGCCACGGTGCTCGACTTCGCCTACTACATCCACTCTCGCATCGGAAACACCTGCGTGGGCGGAAAGATCAACGGCAAGGCGGTAACCTTCCGACAGGAACTGCACTCGGGCGACCAGGTGGAAATCCTCACCCAGAGCAACCAGAAGCCTAGAAGAGAATGGCTCAACATCGTGCAGACATCCAAGGCAAAGGCAAAGATCCGACTCGCCCTGAAGGAAACGCAGAAGAAGGACGGACTCTATGCCAAGGAACTGCTGGAGCGCCGATTCAAGAACCGCAAGATAGAGATTGATGAAAGCACCATGGCGCGCATCATCAAGAAGATGGGATACAAGGAGAACTCTGATTTCTACAAGGATGTGGCGGAAGAGAAACTCGACGTGAACACCGTGGTGGAGAAATACATCGAGGAGCGTGACCACGATCTCAACCTCAGCAACGCCAACAAGCCTGCCGAAAGTGCCGAGAACTTCGAGTTCGAGAACCCTACCGAGGAACTGCTGAAGCAGAGCGACGACGTACTGGTAATAGATGAGCACCTGAAGGGCATCGACTTCGAGCTCTCCCACTGCTGCCACCCTATCTACGGCGACCCTATCTTCGGATTCGTAACCATCAGCAAGGGCATCAAGATTCACCGCATCGACTGTCCAAACGCCAAGGAGCTGCGCCGCCGCTTCGGTTATCGCATCGTGAAGGCGAAATGGAGCGGAAAGGGTACATCGAAGTATGCCATCACCCTGAGAATCATCGGAAATGATGATATCGGCATCGTGAGCAACATTACCAACATCATCTCGAAAGAGGATAAGCTCGTGATGAGAGGCATCAACATCTCATCCAAGGACGGTCTGTTCTCGGGCAATGTAACCGTGATGATCGATGATGCCGGCAAAACGGATGCACTCATCAAGAAACTGAGCGCCGTAAAGGGCGTAAAGCAGGTTACGAGAATATAAATTGGTTTAAAGAAAATATAAAACCAATCGTATTGGAAAGCATAAAAATCAATGTTACAAAAAAATCCCGCAGAATTTTGCTCTGCGGGATTTTTTTATTATTATTCATCTTGTTCAAGCACTTATTTCGTCTTATTCAACCGCTTGATCACCGAGTAGGCATCATACAAGCCCAGCTCTCCAGCCTTCGAGAGATCCTGGATACCAGCCTGCTTGTTGCCACTCTTGGCACGTGCGATACCTCTATTATAATACGCCTCAGCAAGACGGTTGTCTATCTTCAGCGCAATGGTATAATCATCTATCGCCTTGGAAAGCTCGTTTCTTCCGGCATGCAGATTACCTCTGTTATAATAGATGTAGGCATTGTTGCTGTTCAGGCGGATGGCATCGCTGAAATCAGCCTCGGCAGAATGGATATTCACCACTCCCTTGCCCTGAGCCTTATTGAACTCATCCATCTCAGCCTGACAGACGGCACGCTGCCAGTAAGCCAGTGCATTCTTATCATCCAGCGAGAGATAATAGGTGAAATCGCTGATGGCTGCCTCGAAATCACGCAATACGCTATGAGCGATGGCACGACGCATCAATATCGACTTCTTCTGCTCAATATCCTTCGCCACACTCAGTTCTGCCGAAAGCTTATCGATGAGAGAGAAGATCTTCATAGAACTGTTCTCATCCAACTGCTCCTTGGAACATACGATATAAACCTTGTCCTTCATCTTCTGGTTCAGCGCCTCCACATCCTTGTCGAAAGCCTGTACCCCACTCACATTCTGAGTGTTAGGGAAGTAAGAAAGCTGGAACATCGGCAGATAGGCTGTCTCTACCTGGCGGTTCTGGATTCTTCCACGATACTCGCTCTTGTAGTTATGCTCATACTTCGGCTCATCATCCACCACAATGGAAGCGAACTTGTTTGGGTCTATCTCCGAACGCTTGCGCATCTCCTTCTTGGTCTTCGCACTCCAGCGAGGCTGGATACCGAGATGCTTGTTCATCTGTGCCTTGAAGATACGGAACTCATCCAGCTCAGCCTTCGCCGTCATACCCAGTCGGCGATAGCAATGAGCACGGGCGGAAAGACCCGTCCAGAAATTAGGAAACTGATTGATTACCGTAGTATAATCGCGGATAGCCGCCTTCAGGTTTCCCGTCTTGTCATGCAGCAGCGCACGGTTGAATATCGCCATGAAGTTCTTCGGCTCCATCTTGATGACGAAGTCGAAATCGGTGATGGCACGGTTGTCATCACCCAACTGCACACGCATCAATCCACGGTTGTAGTGAGCGAGGAAGTTGTGCGGATCCAGGTCGATAGCGGCATCATAGTCGCTCATCGCACCTCGTAAATTGTTGATGTTGATACGAGCCAATGCCCGGTTGATGTAACTGTTTACATTGTTCGGCTTGAAGTGAAGCGACTTGGTGAGCGCCTCATCAGCCACCTTCCATTCCTTCCGGGCAAGCGCCATATAGGCACGTGTAATCCAGGCATCACCATCGTATGGATTCAGCTTCAGGCTCTGGTCGAGCCATTTCTCAGCCTGCACCGTATCCTTCTGATGCAGATACACCTCAGCCTTCAGGGAGTAGGCATTCGAATAATCCTTCCACTTGGTGATGACCGTATCAAGCTCCAGCTGCGCCTTGTCGTAGTTCTTCGCCTCCATCTGGCAGAGCGCACGGTTGAACCAGTAGTTGCGGTTGCGAGGTTCCAGTCGGATGGCAGAATTATAGTCGGCAATGGCATCATCATAGCGCTGCTGACGGATACGGCAGATGGCACGCAAGTCGTAGATATCGTTGATATACGGATTGAGGTTGATCGCCTCGGAGGCATCACTCTCGGCACCCATATAGTCATCGAGATTAAACTTGGCCACACTGCGGTAATACCAAGGCTCATAGAGATAAGGCTTGGCACCGATGGCTAGATTAAAATACTTGATAGAAAGAACGAAGTCCTCGTAGAAGAGCGCACTTCTTCCCGCCGTAACGAGGCGGTCAACTCTATATTGCGCCGATGCTGACAAAGTAGCCAGCACCAGCACAAAAGTGAAAATAAACTTTTTCATCGACGAATCTTGGTACGATAGCTGCAGCGGAACTTACCCTTGATAATGTTCTTGAGCTTGCCAGCTATCATGTTCTTACGGAGAGGAGACACGCGGTCAACGAACATCGTGCCCTCCAGGTGATCGAACTCATGCTGCATCACGCGAGCCAAGTAGCCGCTCACCCACTCATCATGCTCCTGGAACTGCTCATCCATATACTTCACATGGATGCGGGTAGGACGAACCACCTTCTCATTGATGCCAGGAATAGAGAGACATCCCTCATCAGAAGAATCCTTCTCAGCCTCCTCATCATACTCCAGGATATGAGGATTGATGAAGGCATGACGGAATCCCTTATACTCAGGGAGATCATCGCTGAGCACATCGAGATCGATGACCACCAGGCGGATCGCCAAGCCAATCTGAGGCGCAGCCAGACCGATGCCATTGCTCGAATCGAGAGTCTCGTACATATTATTGATTAATTCCTTCAACTCAGGATAATCGGGGGTGATATCTTCAGCCACTTTTCTCAATACTGGCTGACCATAAATATAAATTGGTAAAATCATCTTCTTGATTGCATAAAGTCTTGTAATATGATGGTAGCGCTTATCTCATCTACCAATCCCTTGTTTTCTCTTCTCGTCTTCTTCTTCACGCCGCCGTCTATCATGGCACGATGCGCCAAAACCGACGTAAAGCGCTCATCGTAGTACTCGATAGGCACCTCGGGATGAGCCTTGCGCCAGCGGTTGAAGAAATTCTCCACACGCGCCAGGTTCTCACTAGGCTGCCCATTGGGCTGGGTAGGCTTACCGATGACGATGCGCTCCACCTGCTCCTTCTGGATATAGGCTTCGCAGAATTCGAAAAGTTCGGGCGTAGCAACAGTTGCCAACCCATTAGCAATGATCTGCAATGGGTCGGTAACTGCCAGTCCGGTACGTTTCTTACCGTAGTCTATAGATAAAATTCGCATTCAGTTACGAAATTTCTAATCTTCTATGTGAAACGTGAAAATTACTTCTTCAAAAGCAACCAAGCATCTGGATACTTGCCAGCGCGGAGCTCGTTGCGGCTCTTCACTGCACCAGCCTTATCTACGAATGTTGAAGCAATGACACGATACATGTTACGTGCACTGTTGTAAACGATCTGAGAATCATAACCAGCGCTCTTCAGAGTGCTAGCCAATCCCTCAGCATTAGCCTTCAGAGAGAAAGAACCTACTACTACGCTGAAGTTCTGCAGACCAGAACCTGAGATGAGATCTACATTCTCCTGGCGAACAGTAGCATTATCAACTTCTGTAGTTGTGCTCTCTGTAGGAGTTGTTGTTTCCAATGGAGTAACTACTGGTTCCTGAACAGCTGGTTCCTGCTGAGCCTCCTGCTGCTGTGCCTTCTCGTATGCCTTCTTGTAGGCACTTTCCTTAGATGTACCACAACTTGCGAGTGCCAGAACAGCACACAATCCTAAGCTCAAAACTGATAATTTCTTCATAATCTTTTCTAAAATTGTATTTGTGTTTACTTAAATATTTTATATTGCTTCACCTTATTATATATAGGTGCCGTCCCAACTTGAGTTCAGCCTACACCTTATTATATATAGGGGCAATACATAGCCTTACGCTTTTATTCTGCGAAAATACAAAATATATCCCAAAGAAAGAAACGTTTTCAGCATAAAGATTGTTAAACATTACGTAAAACAACATTTTTAACGAAATATTAAGACTTAAAAGCTTGTTTTTTGAAGAATAATTCGTATATTTGCAATTGATAAGCGAAATAAGTGCATCTGGAAGCAAAACTCCAATATGCCATCGCCATCACACAATTAACATCAATATATTGTATAACATTTAAAACTTTTAGATTATGAAGGCATTAGGTTACATTGGCGCATTCCTCGGTGGCGCTATCGCTGGTACAGCACTCGGTATGATTTTTGCTCCTGAGAAGGGTGAGGATACTCGCAGCAAGATTGCTGGAGCTGTAGAAGATTTCTGCAAGAAGCACGACATCAAGTTGACACGCAAGGACGTTGACGACTTGGTTGACGATATCAAGGATGTTGCTCCTGAGGTTTAAGCCCCACCCAACTACCCTGAGATTTCGACAAGTACAACATATTATTACTTGAATAAGCGATAAGAATGTTTTCGAGCGATAAGAATGTAGAAACCATCGGGCAACTCGTAGAGGTGCTCAAGCATTACATCGGGCTCAGATCTGAGTATATGAAACTCGATGCAGCTGACAAGGTGGTAAGACTGCTCACGGCACTGATCATCGGATCGCTGCTGCTGGCTCTCCTCGCCTTGGCTCTGATATATCTTTCGTTTGCTGCCGCATTCGCCATGACTGATTACGTAGGCTTGGCACCTGCATTCTGCATCGTGGCGGGAGCATACTTATTGATACTGGTTCTCTTCATCCTTTTCCGACATCAATGGATTGAAAAACCACTCGTGAAATTCTTAGCCAGCCTGCTTATGCAAAAATAAAAAATGAGCATGATGATGACAAACGAGCCAAACAATGACAATATGTACCTGGACGACGACAGTTGCCAGCAGTACAACAGCCTCAACGACATCAGACTGCGCAAGGAAGCACTTCGCAAAAGCATAGAGGCAGACGACAAGAAGATCAAGACCCTGTGGAACTCTCTCTTCACCAAGCCTGACGCTTTCAAGAAAGACGCAAGCAGAGGCAAGAGACTGCAAAGTATGATGTCTATTGGTATGGGAGCTTTCGATGGAGCTCTGCTGGCGTGGAAGCTCTACCGGAAATTCAAGAAAAAGAAATAAGAGAATTCTTCTATCTCAAGAGAAAGATAAGAATGAAACTATCATAAGAAATGCGGCCTTGCAAAAGACCGCATTTTTTGTGTCTTTAACAGGGTATAAAAACAAAAAAGGGTCACCGCCGTGACCCAATACCTTGTTAACCTTAAATCTAATACTATGAAAAACACACATGCAAATGTAGAAAGAATCTGCGAACCTCACAAGCTTTTTCTCAAAAAAATGCTTTTTCTTAAGATTCTTTAATCTTATATGTTGTGCTTTTTTATTTCTTTCAATTTCATTAAGACTTATTCTTCGTCAATTTCCAGCTCCAGACCATCGTAGGCAAAGCAAAAACCTGCAGGAAGCTGGGCATTGGCGGCATCATGCAATCCTATCTGATGAGTAACGTGAGTAAGGTAGGTCTGCTTAGCTCCTATCCTGCGCGACACACGGATGGCATCAGCCACCAATTGATGACTATGATGAGGTTTATCGAAGCGCAGCGCATTGATCACCAAGGTCTCTACGCCATCCAGGTAAGCATACTCTTCATCACTCATCGACTTCATATCCGTGATGTAGGCAAACTTTCCGAAACGGTATCCCAGAATAGGCAGTTTATCGTGCATCACCCGGATAGGCATAAAACCGACATCTCCAATCTGATAGGAATGATGGGGTACGATGGTATGCAGCTTCAACTTGGGAGCACCAGGATAGAGCTTCTCTGCGTCCTCAGGGAAGCAGTAAGGCATTGTATGCGGCAATGTCTCCGTGGTGATTTCATCGCCATAGATATTGATATCACCATAAACACAGAAACCACGCAGATCGTCGATACCTCCCACATGGTCGTAATGGATATGCGTAATCAGCACACCATCCAGCTTGCGGAAAGGAACCCGCAGGAGCTGCTGACGGATATCCGGTCCTGCATCTATCAGAATACGGGTACGCTCAGTCTCAATCATCGCCGCACAGCGCAAACGGTTATCCCGTGGATCCTTGCTGCGGCACACCTCACAATCACAACCTAAAACAGGAACACCGCTAGATGTTCCTGTTCCCAATAATGTTATCTTCAACATTGAATCTTGATTTACCTTAAATGTTACTTTACATTCACTTCCGGATGGATATCAATGCCAAACTTCTGCTTCACATCTTTCCTGATGGTCTCACAGAGATTGACGATCTCCTCACCCGTAGCACCGCCACGATTCACCAGCACCAAAGCCTGCTTGTCATGCACACCGGCACGTCCCAGGCTCTTGCCCTTCCATCCGCACTGATCGATCATCCATCCTGCAGGAATCTTCTCATGCTCCTCGTCGATGGTATAATGAGGCATACCCGGATACAGGGCTGCCAAAGCATCATACTTCGCCTTCTCTACGATAGGATTCATGAAGAAGCTGCCCGCATTGCCCTGCACCTTAGGATCAGGCAACTTGGCATTGCGGATCTCGATGATGACATCACGAAGCTGCTGCGCTGTAGGATGTTCGATATTCTTAGTCGCCAGAGATGCACGGATGTTACCATAGTCCAGGTCTGGGGCATAAGTCTTCTTCAGACGATAGATGACATGGGTAACGAGATACTTGTCTCTCCACTCATGCTTGAACTTGCTCTGGCGATAGCTGTACTGGCAATCCTGGTTATCGAAAACTACCAACTTGCCGGTAGCAATCTCCACAGCCTCCACCTTATATATAATATCCTTTGCCTCTACTCCATAGGCACCGATATTCTGGATAGCACTCGCTCCAACTTCGCCCGGAATAATGCTCAGATTCTCAGCACCATAGAAGTCATGCTCAACCGCATAGGCAACCATATCATCAAAAACCTCACCGCTACCACAGTTCAGGAACACCCAATCCGGATTCAGCAGGGCATCATCATGCTCAGCAGCAGCCAAATCGCCATTCTCAAACACCTCAATGCCCTTGATGGCAGAATGGAGCACCGTGCCCTGATAATCGCCTGTAAGCAGGAGATTACTGCCTCCGCCCAGAATGAGCAGCGGCTGATCGGCAGCCGTAAGCCCAGCCACAATCTGCTGTGCCTCTTCTACCGATGAGTATTCCATGAATCGCTTGCACTTTGCATCAATTCCAAACGTATTGTGAGCCAACAGGCTATAGTCTCGGATATCCTTCATATCTGGTCAAATTATTAACAGTGAACTAAAAACTACATCTCCAGCTTCATCAGCTGCCACCTACCCCCGATTCTCTTGAAGGTAAGACGGGTTTCCATTCCATTGGCAATACCGCGAATCACAAAGATTTTCTGGCTGCTCTCCGTATATTTCTGTCCATAGATGATATTATATATCATGCCATGAGGCAACTGCGGAGCAAAAGCAGGCCAGGTCTCAGGCTCAATCTCGCCCGTCATCGTACTGAAATCATCATCAGGATCAGGACCGGTAAACTTCACCGGATTATGCAGATGGCGAGACTGGAAAGCCGTATCCGTGGCAAAGGATCCATAGAACTTCAGGAAGCTGGAATTCATATTCTGATACATCGGCTTGTAATTGATGCTGGTCATCATCCACTGACCGTTGATGCGGTTGAAGAGGAACTGCTGAACTACTTTTCTACTATAGAATACTTTCTCTATCACCACATGATCGATGGTGGTATCCTTCATCAGGTTCATCTGCTTATGGTTATCGAAAATAAGTGTGTAGTAATCCTGACGCATGAAGAAATGTTCCATCTTCCAATGTCGCTTCTCGATGTGCTTCTTTAATTTATCATTACGATATACTGCCAGAGGGAAATGGATGCGTTCCATCTGAAGTTTGCGACTGGCTGCAAAATTGAACAGGAAATCATCAAACAACTCGTCTGCAGCCTTCGGCATCGGAGTCTCCTCTATCAATTTCTCAGTTGAGTCCATAGCTTGTGTGTCGGCTACGGCAGTATCAGCCGCAGTCGAATCAACGGCAGGTGCCGGCTTCTTGTCTGTGCATCCTACAGAGGTGAAGCAAACGATGGTAAGCACCGCCAACATAACTGTTATCAAAGAGAGTTTCTTCATAAACTTATAAAATTTCTCAAATTTTCTATGCAAAAGTACAACTTTCTTTTGAGATATTTCATATTTTAAGCAAAAAATGTTATCTTTGCACTCAAAATAGATGAAATAGTGACTTTTGCGAGCCATTTATGGCGGACAAATCGCTTAAACTTCAATTTTGTAAACAGACAAATAATAAGATATGTTATTAGAGAAAATCGAAGAACTCTTGAAAGAAGTCAACGCTCTCACTGCCCAGAACGCAGAGGAGGTAGAGCAGCTTCGCATCAAGTATCTCAGCAAGAAGGGTGAAATCAATGCCCTTATGGCCGACTTCCGCAATGTGCCAGGCGACCAGAAAAAAGAGGTTGGTATCAAGATCAACGAATTAAAGAACGCAGCCCTTGAGAAGATCAATGGCCTGAAAGAGCAGATGGAGGAGGCAGAGTCTTCAAGCGATGACATCGACCTGACCCGTACAGCTTATCCTGTAGCGCTTGGAACCCGCCATCCATTGACCGTGGTGAAGAATCAGATCATCGACATCTTCGGCCGCATGGGATTCACTCTCTATCAGGGTCCAGAGGTAGATGACGACAAGCACGTATTCACCATGCTGAACTTTGCTGCCGATCATCCAGCCCGCGACATGCAGGATACATTCTTCATCGAGAAGACCGACTCCGACGATGTTACCAAGAATGTACTTCTCCGTAGCCATACCTCTAACGACGAGGCTCACTATATGGAGACCCACGAGCCACCTATCCGCGTATTGTGCCCAGGACGAGTATATCGCAACGAGGCTATCAGCGCACGTGCTCACTGCTTCTTCCACCAGGTAGAAGGTCTCTATGTAGATAAGAACGTAAGCTTCACCGACCTCAAGCAGGTGCTCCTCACCTTCGCTCGCGAGATGTTCGGTGCAGATACCAAGATCCGTCTGCGCCCTAGCTACTTCCCATTCACAGAACCTAGCGCAGAGATGGATATCTCCTGCAACATTTGCGGTGGCAAGGGATGTAACTTCTGCAAGCATACAGGATGGGTTGAAATCCTGGGTTGCGGTATGGTTGACCCTCACGACCTCGAGGCTTGTGGTATCGACAGCAACGTATATACCGGCTATGCATTCGGTATGGGCGTGGAACGTATCACCAACCTGAAGTATCGTGTGAGCGACCTTCGTCTCTTCTCTGAGAACGATACCCGCTTCCTGCGTGAATTCGAATCAGCAAAGTAATTCATTAACAAGAATCAATATGAAAAAAATTACAGTTAACACCATCATTGCGCTCGCATTGGGTTCAATGTGCTTAAGTTCTTGCATCGGCTCTTTCAGCTTGACTAACAATGTGCTCAACTGGAACAAGCGTGCAACTGACAACAAGTTCATCAACGAGTTGATTTTCATTGTCATCAGCCCTGCTTATGCAGTCTGCTCAGCAGCTGACTTGCTTGTACTCAACACTATCGAGTTCTGGACAGGCGACAAAGTGATTGCCAACGTTGGCAAGACTCAGAAAGTTACTGGCAAGGATGGCAGATTGTATGCCATCAAGACTCTGAAGAATGGCTACGAGATTACCGACCCTGCTGGCGAGAAGTCTTACTTCGTGTTCGACAAGAAGAACAAGAGCTGGTCTTACAGCAAGGATGGCGACATCCGCGAGCTCTTCAGCTTCAACGAGGATGGCAGCATCCAGGCTTGCCTGCCTAACGGACAGAAGATGAACGTAGAGCAGAACGAGATTGGTCTTTACCAGCTCCGCATGGCTGTTAACGACGGTTTGTATTTTGCTTGCAACAAGTAAGCTGGCGACAAGTAAAATACTACCCTACTCTATATGAAAAAGGTGAGTCATTTCTTTGATGGCTCACCTTTTTTATTTTTATCCATTCCATTATTCTACTTCATTATTATAATAAATAAGGTGTTTCTGCGTTAGATTATGTATGAAACAGAGATTATTCATACTCACGATATGCCTGATTGCCACCCTGAAGATGATGGCACAGGAATTTACACTGCACGGCAGGGTGACTGATGAAGACAGCCATCCTATAGAGCTTGCCACCGTATCCGTGGCAAGCCAGGGAAAGGTAGCCTTTACCTCACTGAAGGGAGAGTTCAGCATGCGCCTTCATTCTGCCGACAGCGTGATGGTCAAGTTCTCCATGATAGGATACAAGAGCAAGGTTAGAGTGCTGAGAAAACCTCGAGGCAAGCAAAACCTGCAAGTCGTCCTCCATACCGATGCTGCCATGCTGGGAGAAGTGAATGTAACGGGAGAAAAGATCCAGACCGACCAGACGCAGGAAATCAAGCTCAAGGATGCCAGACTGGCCCCTTCAGCTAACAGCAATGCCGTAGAAGGCATCATCCAGCAGCAAGCCGGCGTAAGCACCCACAACGAACTTTCATCGCAATACAATGTGCGTGGCGGTGCTTTCGACGAGAACTCCGTATATATAAATAATGTGGAGGTCTATCGTCCTTATCTCGTCCGGAGCGGTCAGCAAGAAGGTCTCTCCATCATCAATCCCTATATGGTAGATAAAATCGGATTCTCTACGGGTGGATATGCAGCCAAATACGGAGACAAGATGAGTTCTGCACTCGACATCACCTACAAGACCTTAAGGTCGAAAGGAAAGAGCCCGATTGTAGAAGGAAGCGTTGCTGCCAGCCTGCTCGGAGCAGATGCCTACATAGGATTGGGAACCCGGAAGCTGTCCTGGCTCAACAGTGTGAGATACAAGACTACAGCCTATCTGCTCGGTTCGATGGAAACCAAAGGAGAATACAAGCCGAACTATCTCGACTACCAAACCTATCTGAGCTATCAGCCCAACAAGCGCTGGAAGATTGATTTCATCGGAAACATCTCTGATAACCATTACAATTTCGAACCATCCGACCGTGAAACCACCTTCGGAACAATGGAAAACGTCAAGAACTTTAGAGTATATTTCGATGGTCAGGAGAAGGATCGCTTCCTCACCTATTTCGGCACACTGGGCATCACCCGCAACATCACTTCCAACACCAGCATCTCGCTTCTGGGCAGTGCCTTCTACACCAGGGAACAGGAAAAATACGATATCCAGGGACAGTATTGGCTCGACCAGACCGAGACCTCCGAAAACCTAGGTGTAGGAACATACTTCGAACATGCCCGCAACTATCTCACGGCTCGTGTGATGAGTGCCAAGCTGATGCTGAAACACAAGGTACAGAAGCATGATTTGGAGACTGCAGTCACACTGAAGCGGGAGCACATCGAAGAAAATTCCGTAGAATACGAGATGAGAGATTCTGCCGGATACAGCATTCCTCACACCGGAAAAGACCTCTATATGTACTATTCCATGAAGGCTAGAAACGAGTTGAATGCCAACCGCATAGAAGCCTATCTTCAAGACACTTACCGTTTCACTAGCGGAGGAGATTCTACCCAGTCTGGCGATATCAGGCAAACACGCTATACATTGAACTATGGTCTTCGTCTGAGCCATTGGAACTTCAACCGGGAAACCATCCTGAGCCCACGCGTCTCCCTCGCTATCATTCCGGCAAGCCATGAGAACACGACGCTCCGTTTCGCTGCAGGACTTTATTATCAGGCACCTTTCTTCAAGGAGCTGAGAGATACCTCTACCATCAATGGAGTAACCATCGCCTCGCTCAACCGGAAGATCAAGAGTCAGCGGAGCATCCACTTCATTGCCGGTTACGACTACCGGTTCAAGGTGAATGAACAGAGATACAAGTTCTCGGCAGAAGCCTACTATAAGGCATTGAGCAATCTGGTGCCCTACTCTGTCAGCAATGTAAAGGTAGTTTATTACGGAGAGAACGAATGCAGCGGTCATGCAGCAGGTCTCGACTTCAAGCTCTATGGCGAGTTTGTGCCCGGCACGGATTCCTGGCTCAGCCTGTCGCTGATGGATACCAGGATGAAACTCAACGGCAAGAGCATCCCGCTTCCTACCGACCAGCGGTATGCAGTGAACCTCTTCTTCACCGATTACTTCCCAGGCAGCAGGAAGTGGCTCCTGTCTCTCAAGCTTGCCTTTGCCGATGGACTTCCATTCGCTGCACCTCATAGAGAATTGGAAACCAACAGTTTCCGTGCCACCGCCTATCGCCGAGCAGATATCGGAATGAGCTATCAGTTACTGGACAACCGCCATCATGAGCACAGAACATTCCTCAAGAATGTTACAGTGGGCATAGATTGCCTCAATCTCTTCGGCATTGACAATGTAAACAGCTACTATTGGGTAACGGATGTCACAAATCAGCAGTATGCCGTGCCTAATTATCTCACCGGCAGACAGCTCAATGCAAGAGTGTTGATGGAATTCTGATAAGTCAGAAGTTAAAAGCAGACAGTTAAGGAGTTAAAAGCGAGGAGTTTTAGCACTCAAAAATGGTGATTTTTCACATTATTCTAAATATTTAACCGTAGATAGTTCGCTATCTGCGGTTTTTTTCGTATCTTTGTGCCCGATTTATGCGATGAGGATTCATATCCATCATCTCAAATCACTATAAACGAAAAAAGAAATTATACATAATAATTAATTATGAGCAAACAAGTAGAAAAGATTAAGGAGCTGATCGCTAAGCGCGAACAGGCTCGTCTTGGCGGTGGTGAGAAGGCCATCGAGAAGCAGCATGCACGTGGCAAATATACAGCTCGTGAGCGTATCGAAATGTTGGTAGATACTGGCAGTTTCGAGGAGTACGACATGTTTAAGCTGCACCGTTGCACCAACTTCGGTATGGAGAAGAAGCAGTACCTCGGTGATGGCGTGGTAGCTGGTAGTGCTACAATAGCCGGCCGCCTGGTTTACGTATATGCTCAGGACTTCACCGTAAATGGTGGTTCACTCTCTGAGACTATGGCACAGAAGATCTGCAAGGTAATGGATATGGCAATGACTATGGGTGCACCTGTTATCTGTATGAACGACTCAGGTGGTGCCCGTATCCAGGAAGGTATCTGCGCCCTCGCTGGTTATGGTGAGATCTTCGAGCGCAACATCCTCGTTTCTGGTGTCATCCCACAGATCTCTGCTATTATGGGCCCTTGCGCTGGTGGTGCCGTTTACTCTCCAGCCTTGACCGACTTCATCATCATGAAGGAGCAGACTTCTTATATGTTCCTGACAGGTCCTAAGGTTGTAAAGACCGTAACTGGTGAGGACATCGATGCAGAGCACCTCGGTGGTGCATCTGTCCACGCAACCAAGAGTGGTGTTACCCACTTCGCTGCCAAGACAGAGGAAGAGGCTATCGAGATGATCAAGAGCCTGCTCTCTTACATCCCTAGCAACAATACAGAAGAGGCTCCACGCGTAGAGTGCACAGACCCTATCGACCGTATGGACGATACTCTGAACGAGATTATCCCTGAGGATCCTAACCAGGCATACGATATGTATAAGGTGATTGGCGCTGTAACTGATAACGGAGAGTTCTTCGAGGTTCAGCCTAAGTTCGCCAAGAACATCATCACAGGTTTCGCCCGCTTCAATGGTCAGAGCGTGGGTATCGTAGCCAACCAGCCTTCAGCTTACGCAGGTGTACTTGATGTAAACGCTAGCCGCAAGGCAGCCCGCTTCGTCCGTTTCTGCGATGCCTTCAATATTCCTATCGTATCTCTCGTTGACGTACCAGGATTCTTGCCAGGTACAGGTCAGGAGTACAACGCTGTCATCCTCCACGGTGCACAGTTGCTCTACGCTTACGGCGAGGCTACCGTGCCAAAGATCACTATCACATTGCGTAAGAGCTATGGTGGTAGCCATATCGTGATGGGTTGCAAGCAGTTGCGTGCTGACTTGAACTTCGCTTGGCCATCTTCAGAGATTGCCGTAATGGGTGCCAGTGGTGCCGTTGCCGTTCTCTGCGGTAAGGAAGCTAAGGCTAAGAAGGAAGCTGGCGAGGATGTAAAGGCATTCCTGGCTGAGAAGGAGCAGGAATACACCGACAAGTTCGCTAATCCATATCAGGCTGCTCAGTATGGCTACATCGATGACGTCATCGAGCCACGCAATACCCGTTTCCGCATCTGCCGTGGTTTGGCTCAGCTCGCAACCAAGCGCCAGAGCTTGCCAGCTAAGAAGCATGGCTGCATGCCAATGTAATGATATAATTAAACATTAGAATAAATGGATAAGAATATTTATGCTGCGATTGCCATGGCACTCTATGAGTACCAGGGCAATAACGTACACGACAAGGAGCCTGGCATCATTACGATCAAGCCACGTCAGACGATGTGGAACGCCAAGTTCTTGAGTTTAACAGCCAAACCATAAAGATAAAGAAATGAAAGAGTTTAAATATACAATTGACGGAAAAGAATACAAGGTTCAGATTGACGCTGTTGAGGGTAACATCGCAAGCGTGAACGTAAATGGCGAAGCTTACAAGGTTGAGATGGAACAGGAAGCTGAACCAGAGAAGAAGAAGGTAGTGCTCGGTCAGCCTGCTGCATCTGATGATGCTGAGGCTACTCCAGCTGCCAACGTAAATACAGCCAACGCTGTAAAGGCTCCTCTCCCTGGTACTATCACCAGCATCGAGGTAGCTGTTGGTCAGGAAGTTAAGGCTGGCGATACTGTCGTCGTTCTCGAGGCTATGAAGATGCAGAACAACATCGAGGCTGAGAAGGATGGCAAGGTTACAGCTATCTGCGTAAAGCCTGGTCAAGCTGTACTCGAAGAGGATGCTCTCGTGGTTATCGAGTAATTTGAGAATTCGAGAATTATACTTCCTGATTCGGGAATTTATAATTCGGAAATTTATAAAGAATATCAAAGGTCGCAAGCTACGATAGTTTGCGACCTTTTTCTATACTGCTGTATGAGCATAAACTGCTATACAAAGTATTTTTTTCCAAAGAAAAAAGACATAAAGTACAATAAAATGACAGATTTAACAGAAGAACAGATAAAAAGATACAGCCGCCACATCCTCCTCCAGGATGTAGGCCTCGAGGGACAGGAAAAGCTCCTCAATGCCAAGGTGCTCATCATTGGTACCGGAGGCTTGGGCTCCCCAGTAGCCCTCTACCTCGCTGCGGCTGGCGTGGGACATATCGGTATCGTGGATGCCGATGTGGTTGACCTCAGCAATCTGCAACGCCAGGTCATCCACCAGACCAAGGACTTGAACACCCCTAAGGTGGAAAGCGCCAAGGAGAAGATGATTGCCATCAATCCTGATGTGGAGGTGACAACCTACCATACCTTCCTCGCCTCAGACAATGCCGAGGAAATCATCAAGCCATGGGATTTCGTCATTGATTGCACCGACAACTTCCCGGCGAAGTTCCTCATCAATGACGCCTGTGTGCGACTGGGCAAGGCATTCTCGCATGGCGGCATCCTGAGATTCCAGGGGCAGACCTTCACCCATCTTCCAGGCACGGCTTGTTACCGCTGTTTCTTCAAGGAGCCACCTCCAGCAGGCGCTGTTCCTACCAGTAGCCAGGCTGGAGTCCTGGGTGCCATCGCTGGTATGCTCGGAACCATCCAGGCTGCCGAGGCTTTGAAGTACTTCCTCGGTGTGGGCGAACTGCTCACCGACCGTCTGCTGACCTTCGATGCCAAGACGATGAACTTCCGCACCATCAAGCTAAAGAAGCGTGCATCCTGCGAAATCTGCGGCGACCACCCTACCATCGATCATCTCATCGACTATGAGTAGGCTGCGTGTAATTTGAGATAGAAGAAAGCATCGGGTAAACACGCACAACTTGATAAAAACAAATTAGGCAGTAACGCATCCTTTCGGATTCCGTTACTGCCTAAAATTTACCACGCGAAAAGCGATACCTGTAACCACGCTAACAAAGTGGTATCATTTGAGTGCTACAGGTGGTATCATCTGAGCGCTATGATCAGCTAGTACATCTTAACACCCATTAACCAACTTTGGCTTTCGTGATTCCGGGTGCAAATGAAAAAGAATACTTACGATGCTTCTTGATGACTTTTATCAGATAGCGTTGCCATACCTCCTTGTTCTCGTCGGTAACGAATGGCGGACATTGCTCACCGTAGAAGGTGTGCCAGGTGAATGGCTCGAAGTCGAGGTGCCAGAGGAAGGATTTGTGTTGGGTATTGTTGAGTTCCATAATGTATATTTATGATAATTATTCTTAATTATTCACTTAAAAGTGAACAATCTATCAATAAAAGTATTATTTTTGCATTGCATATTAAAGAATTATAATGATGACACAAATAACATTAGAAAAGAATATGATAACAGACATAGAAAGTGCAACCTTTGAAATTTAAGCGTTATGATACAGAACAAATTATTCCGTGATTGCCTCGCTGCGATACCTGCCGAGCAAAAGGCAGAATTCGATTTGTCTTTTGGTATTGCCGAGCGCATTAGTGAGATTCTGAAAGCCAAAGGACTCACCCAAAAGGATTTTGCCCGCTTACTCAACAAGCGAGACTCAGAAATCTCCAAATGGCTAACAGGCAGACATAACTTTACGACTCAAACCATTGCTCGTATAGAAACTGCTTTAGGTAGTAAACTAATCAGCATAGCCCATTGATTGGGCTATGCGATGAATATTGTGATCTCTTATATGATGGTACCGATTCGCCGATATTATTAATTACGAAACCTCCCATATTACTTTTACGATTCCATACAGCAATCTACTTCGCTCCATCAACGCATTCTGGTCAAAGACACAATAAGCCTTGAACCCAACATTACACTTGTCAGATAACTCCTTGTTAAACTTGTCAAAATCCTTGTTGGCATGATAAAAATCCTCACAAAGCGAATGTCCCCATACCAAACCATTGCTATAAGTTTTCAGCTTATCCGAATACTCTTCATTACCAGAAGAGATATTATCCAACCCCTTCAACAAGAGCAAGCCCCCCAACAGGTTACGTTGATCCTCAAACTCCTCTACATCCTTAAAATACCCCCTGTTCTTTTCATTTTCAGAGAGGATATGCTCTATATGGTATCCCGTCTTATTACCGGTTTTAGTAGAGATATAGTAGATATCATTCTGCATATTCTGATTCGTATGCTCACAGATAAACTTCTCAACCCTAGAGAACAGATAACGCAGGAATCGGCGGTTCGTATTCGTATAGTTTTTTCTCAGGAAGCTATTGAAATCCAGCAAAGAAACCTCTCCCGAAACATTACGCTTCTCTCGGATACTCTGCAAGATGATTTCGTCATATACCTCACGATAGGAAGCCATATCCAACCCCTTCAGTTTCTCATTCAACCGATAAGAAATATCCTGAAAATCGTTGCTATCATAGATACCATTCAGCACAAAGAGCACCCAGAGTCTATCTGCCTCTTTAGCTATAGCATGAATCTTCTCGTCCGTTAGCTCATCATTGACATCGCAGGCAGCCATAATCTGCTGATAAAGCCCAGAGATATCATTGATATTCAGATTATACTGCACAAACTCATCACCACAAGTCGAAATCTTAGCATAAAGAGAAGTATAGTAATCCAACTCATTATTGATAAACAGTTTAATGTTCTCATGATGTTTCTTGTCAGCTCTTCTGAAAGAAAGCTTATTAGCAATATCATTATAATCGAAGATATATCGGTGGTAGGAATTGATAATCTGCTTCTCCAGAGAGGCATTCTTCTTGAACACAAACTGCGACTTCAAATAATCAGCAAAAAAGTTATCCTCTCTTCCGCTAATTCTATTCAATGCAGCATCCCACTTCTCAGAATACTTGTTGGTATCACTTTTCGAAAGGAGTCCAATCATCTTACCTTTCAGAATCTCAAAAGGCTTTAAAGCCTCACCACGGTCATTGATCACCTCAAAGACCATAGGCGTATCATCCTTCTGGATAGACAGTTCAACGAGAACCAATCGGTTGAGGAAATAATAGATGAAAGCAGTCAACTCAACATCATCCAACTGCCTGTCATCGATAAACCTGCTGATATCCTCATATCTCTCGATGATAGTCTCTTCAGTCTTGTTTTTATAAGCATCCTGATACTCAGAACCATCAAGGATACATTGCATCACATTTTTTCTTTTGTCATTGTCTATACAAAAGACATTGCCTTTAAACTGATCTTTCGCAAAGATGCAATCACGAAGGATATCCCTGAGATTATCATTTTTTGTAATATGATAGAGCTTTGTGGCAATCAATGTAAGTGTAGAGAGTCGCTGTTGCCCATCAACGATAAACACCTTACCCTCCACCTTATTGGTGATAAAGACATTGAGATAATACCAGTTATACTTTTCCAGCACCTCTTGCGACATCTCCTCATCCTTATGCTCTTTATACGAGATTTCGAAGGCATAGAAGATATCGTTCAAGAGGACCTCCACCGTATTCTTGGTCCATACATATTCACGCTGATAAAAATCAACGTAATACACTTTCTGTTTCAAGCAAGAAAGTACACTTTGCTTATCAGGAATTATTTCTTGTGCCATATTACAAAGTAAAAGATATTATATTTTAACAATTCAGAATCAAGCGTGAAGCCTGCTGCACAGACACCAAGTCACGAGTAGTTGCATTGGCAGTTATATCCGCCATATAATCTACAACGATACGCTCTTGATCTTCATGAATAAACTTCTCAGTATTATCAGAGAAGAGCTGATTAATCTTAGGATATTCTTTCATATTCCCAACTTTTCAAACATATCATAATAACACGATCGTCTTCCACCAGTATAGTTAATGTTTCCATAACGTAAGCCATATCTTTGCAGGAGAGATGGAGAGGTAGAAAAACTATAGATTTTCAACCCATTTTCTCCCACTTTTCGTAAAAGCAGACCACAGGTATAGGCAACATGCAATGATACCTACCCCACCTAAAACAATGTACATTCCTTCCATAATCATTTCTTTTTTAATATGTTATCAGCAAACAGCGCTAAGAAAACAGTAGCAAACAATCCCACACCAAGCAAAAAAGCATATGGTTTAGCATCATCTACACCAAGTACCAAACCTACCGCAGCAACAACAACCATTGCAGTAAAGCAGGTATTTGCAAGTTGATATATAAACTTGCTTAGGTTTTCTCTACGGGTCTTTTCTTTTTCCCTATCTTCTTTTGCCGTCATAGCTTACGTTTTTTATTATTCCTGCAAATATACGATAAAAACCAATACAGTACAACTTATCTCCCTATTTTTTAGCAATCTTTATCTTTTCAAGAGATGTACATAGCGAAGAACATCAATTCGTGTGACTAAGGACCTTTGCATTTATTTTACTTATTCAATTCAAAAAGTTCTTTATACTTCATACTGATTTCACAACCATAATACTTCAATGATTGCATCTCACTCTCATCCAAAAGTTCATTATGCTCTAAATAAGTATAATTAAATCCAAACTTTACCCTTGACAAGTACGCTTTCTTATAAGACAAATTAAAGATAGAGAGTACCTATAGAAGTTCATCAGTCACCTCAATGATCAGTTCAGAATCTTTATTCATAACTAGCGCACAATAAATTTAATCTTCCAAGGACCTTTTGTTGCAGGCTCCTTCCAATTTTCCTTTGCAACCATCGAATCGTGAACAGCTCTGCGAACAGCCTTGGCAAATTCACCTTTAACCAATGGCTTTGGTGCATTAATACCCAACATCATAATCTTATCTCCTATTTTTAGTTTATATAACTACCGCAAAGTTACGCTTTTTTATTGAAACCACCAAGAAAAACCCCGAAAATCTGCAAACTATCAGCAAATTACGCAATGCGCCAGCCGACAAACAATCGCAAAGCGCCAGCCCATCCCCAGGCGGTCCCAGCCCGCACAATCTGGCGCAGGGCTTTGATGCCCCGCCAACCATAAAGCGCAGCGGTTCTGAGCACCGGAGGGCGGTTACATCCTCTCGTCCCTGAGGGAAGAGAGGCTTGGTGAGAAAGGTGGAGCTCTCCTTGCAGGAGAGACGGAGAGGTAGAAAAAACTCCTTCTTTAATGGTAAAGAAGGACGGGTAGGTTTTCGAACCCCTACGCCTCTTTCACCATATTCCAAAGGAATAAGGTATTACCAATAATATATCTTCTCCACACGAAAAAGTCGAAGACGGCACCGATGGTACCTACGTGACAATGGATGTTCAACTCATTCCAATGAGAGTACGTCCACTAATTAAGATGATCATTTCCTTGATTCCGTAATAATAATTCTACGAAGTCTTTTATGTTTCAACATAAATTCTAGGAAATTTCACCTCTTTGAGAATTTTAAAGTGAGCATCATTACTCACTATACAACTTGCACCAGCAGTAAAAGCACAATCTACAAATTTGTTGTCATCCTCATCAGCTTGAATGAGATGCAACTTATAATAGGGTGTTACGAATTCCACATTCTTTTGACTTAGAATCACAGACACAACATTACTAGCAATATTTGCATTAGTCTTCTGCTCTATGATTTCTAAATACTCCTCAATAATTTCATTTGTGACACACAAAGTCAATTTACCTTTCAAGAAATCATCCCAAATCTTACGATAAGGACTTATTTTCGGAAGGCTCATCAATAAGCAATTAGTATCAAGAACTATCTTTCTCATTTGCAAGAAGTGCGTAAATGTTCATTTCCCCAGCTCTCTATGGTATCTAGAGTAATACTGCCATTATCGCACAACTCATCAATCCCCTCATCAACCTTCTTTGCAAAGTATTGAGAGAGAACATTTTCAAGATTATCCAATTCCTGTGGAGTCTTGATATAAGACATCATCTGCAGAATCTTCATCTGAGCAGGGTTAAAAACAGTCTGTTCCATCCTTTTTCAATTAAACGTTCAACTTTGCCACAAAATTACGCTTTTTCTTCGAAACCACCAAGAAAATCGAAAGAAATCTGCAACTCATCAGCAAATTACTACAAAAACTGTAAACTATAAACTGCTATTTCCAGGCGGTCCCAGCCCGCAAAATCTGGCGAAGACCTTTGATGGTCCGCCAACCTTATAGCGTAGCGGTTCTGAGCACCGGAGGGCGGTTACATCCTCTCGTCCCTGAGGTTTCTGTCCCCTGTAAGGGGAATCGAAAGGGTCTTAAAGACTATTGAAGGATGATTTTATAACCCTACGCCTCTTTCACCATGTTCCAAAGGAACAGGCTATTACCGATGATATATCTTCTCCACACGAAGAAGTCGAAGACGGCACCGATGGTACCAACGTGACAATGGATGTTCAACTTATTCCAATGAGAGTACATCCACTTCTCCTGCTTGTTCATCTCGAATGAGTAGTTACTTCTATAGGGTTGCTGAATAGTTACCCAAATAACGATTCTGCAGGCTGTAAACTTCCAACAGAAGCATACAACATGTCCAAGTTTGTTTTTTTACTAGAGCGTTTCATCCTTAAAGGATAAGCGCCATGTTGAATCAGTAATGCATTACCTAATGCAGAAGTAGGAAACTCCGCATATTGAGGCACAAATAATCTTTTACCATAATCGATGGACTTTAATCCCGCATCAAGACTTCCCCCTTTTTCTCCAGCCTCTATCACCAACATTGCCTGGCTTAAAGCTATGAGAGTACTGTTTCTTTTCATTGCACGCGAAACCATCCATTTTGCTTGCGGATCAAATTCACTTACAACTAACACTCTGTTCCAATCCCAGTAAGGAGCAATTTCTTTCCTTACATAAAAATAACTTATGCCTTCCGGCAATACTAAAATGGTTGTGGCACCATTAGCTAAAGCAGTTTTATGAGCTATCATATCCACACCATTAGCATATCCAGACACCAGACAAAAGCCTTGACCAGAAAGTTGCGTAGCTATATCAGTAGCAATTTCCAAACCTTTATCCGATACCTTTCTAGAGCCACTGAAACCAACTTTATTTTTGGACAGCAATGCTACATTTCCTCTATAAGATAATACAGTTGGGCTATTTATCCCCAACTCATCCAATAGTGATTTGGGGTAATTATTATCCAATATAGATAAATACTGAACATCAGATAATCTATCTGAAATTTCATAATCCTGCATAAACGCCAATCTCTGTTCTTCTGTTAGACGAACAGATACTTCACGTTGAAGTTCTAAAGGAGTGGTAACCTTATTTCGTATGCTAAAGAGTAATTTATTTACTCTAGCAGGTCCCATCCCCTTTACCCTCAACAAGCGAAATAGCATCTTAACAACTTCAATACCAGACCAATCCATAATCTATCTAATTATTACCTAAAGATTTTACTAAAGTCAATCCAAAAACACGAGAGCATCCTGCATTTTTCAGCATCATTGCAACATACTGCATAGTTAGTCCAGATTTGTACAAATCATCCACAAGCAAAATGCTTTTTTCTTTTAAGTCCACCTCATCAGCTATCTTCAAATGAGAATTTAGCAATGCATCTAACTTTTCTTCCAAGCTTTCAGCATTTTTCAATTCTGATTTTTTATCCCAAGACAAAGAACTAGAAATATCAGAAAAATCAAATCCTTTTAAACCAGACACAATTTCTCTCACAAAAGCATGACTACTTGGAACCACGCAAATATAATCAGCATCTTTGAAAAAAGGAATGGAATCCAATAAGCCTTGCATTCGTTCTGTTAAAGAAGCAATCACGTTATTGTATTCTGAACTTTCCGGATGATACTTTGCCTGATATTCCAATTCGCCAATCTCAGTCCTTGTATTTTCGTCAATCCTATTCATTGACAGAGATAGAGACAAATCCAAACAATCACGCAAGAATACGATATCCTTATATTTGCCCATAAAAGCAAGAATATCCTCATATTCCTTTTCGTTAAAAACCATTCGGAAAGGCTTACCTGTCGTTTTACTCAAAAACAAAGCAAAATTAGAACTTCCAAGTTCTTTTTTCATCAAAGGCTCTATAGTATTTCTGAAAGGTACATTAAACCAAGCAAAAGGGTTTCCACTAGAGTCTTTTCTTAAGGCATGAGCATGGGATGTGGCAAAATGGATGCGTTTGGCACTACCATCGTCTGCCATAAAAACCTTCAAGTCATCCAATTCTATTGAATGACAAGGAACACCTAAAAATTTAAAACCTCCTAGTACCATAAGCTACACCTTTTTATTTAGCAATTGCAAATATACTACTTTTACTGTTACTATCCTAGCAAACCATTAATCTTTTAGTAATCTTTATCTTTTCATGTTAGATAGTGAAGTCTGGGAGAAGATACTCCAGGCTATTTATCGCTTCTAGTGATTATTCAACAAATCGATTATTTTGAACTCATTATCGTTTATTGATGTCAGCAATTCCTCTTTCTGAGCTTTATCCTTGACTTTGCATTCAATCATATCTCTTAGAGAAGAAGACATACTTCTTATTTTATCTAGATGTTTCTGGTTTTCAATAGTTACTTCTTTATCCATTGATACCATTAGACGATCTAAGAATTTGATAACCTTAACCAACAGTTTGATTAAATCAAGTTCTTTATAAAATTCCGAGAGAGGATCAAATGTATCCAGCACAGACAATATCTCTTTAACATCTCCTGGTTTATTTTTGGAAAATGACAAATGTAACAACTTTGCCCTTTTCCTTTTAATATTTTGATCCTTTACGCTCTCCCTCAAATAAGAATCCATTGTTGCGGCCATATCATGGAGTTGAGAATCTGATTCAGGAATAAACCCTTTAATTTCATTCCATAGGGATATACTCGCCTCTTTTTCTGTATAACCAACAATATGAGTCAAGACCGATGTCTTTACAATTAAGAAATATCTCATATTCAAAGCAGCTTCCAACTCCGTTTTAGAAGACAGATAGGAATCAGTAATTGAAAGTAGATCTAACATAGAATACAACACTAACGAATAAAGGTTATGTAATTTATATAACTTTCCGAAATGGTTATTAGAAAGCTTTAATTTACCTTCACAACCTAAAAGTTCATTAACCTTATGAAGTTTCTCAAAAGCCGAACAACTATCAAGAAACCGTTTTCCATATTCTTCAATATTTTCTTCTATCGCTATTTTAAACTTATCCTCTTTAAGCAAAGCATGAATCGCCTTCTTATGCTTGTCATTACTTACATGCTCACCTGTTTCGTTTTGAAGGATATCATTGAAACATAAATCACGATTAACTAAATTCTGTATAAATCCATACATGCAAATACAATGAAGGATATTCATTATCTGCAAATAATCAGACAGCAAGGATGCATAAGGCTCTTCATCGGTAATACCAAAAGTTTCTTTTATAAGCTTTTCTGCTGATTTGTCATAATGCAGCGCAATATCTCTCATATTTTTACCATCCCAATTTGCAGTAAGTCTATCAAGTAAAACTTGAAGGACAGAAAGAGAGTCTGTGATTTCTGGTGTCACAATACTGGAGTCATTTAAGATTGCCTTCAAATAGCCAATCAATGTTTTCTTCTCGTTCCCTTTAAAGGTGTAAACGTACTTGATACCTTCAGAAATTCCAGCAACAACATTCTTCCAATGATATCGCTTGGCATGCACATTATCAGTCTTTAATGCAGCAAGGGCACTTATGCAGACATTGATATAAACAAAGTCTATCCCCATAAGGCAAGCATTAAAAACATAAGTATTAAAAGTTTCTTCCTTCAACATCACCTCATCTCTATTTATCGCTATCAATACTTCTTTACTTAATGTATCAACAGTGGTTTGCATAGAGTCTATAAGCCTCGATATATATTCTTCTTTTCCCATAATCTACAAATAACGTACAAATTATAGACTACTCCATAAGCATCTCCTAGAACACAATACCCTATCAACTGATTAAACAGATTTTCTTTTGCCCAGTCTGTTTGTTCAATCTTCGATAATTCAGCCATGAATGTTTCTCTGTCAACGGCTTTTTTATTAAACAAATCAACCAATAGAGCAAACTTGTTTATCAGTTCTGTTCTTTCTGTTATTTCTGATTGTTCAATGGAATATTTCATAATGAACTCTTGTAAAAAACATAATAAAGGAGACGGCGAACCGCCTCCCCGGTGTCAAACATGAGTTTGAATCGCCTGTTTGATGTACTACACAATCGACATAAAGTCTTGACAAGCGTTGAACATGTCAACAAGGTCAATTGGAATACCAAAGTACAACTTAATAGCAATACTTGACAAATCCATAATTGCGATAACACACTTGGCAGACTCCTCAAAACTCTGCCCTTTCACTTTCTCGATGAGTCGGGCAACTTTATGCCCGACCTAACAAAAAACAATTTTCTTCATAAAATTAAAATTTATAAATTATTTGAAATTATATTAGCCGTCCCTTCGACGGAATCCTTATGACCATTCAACCCTTCCACCCAACCTCTTGCAACTTCATAAGGTAATATTTTCAAAAACGGGCTACTAGGCTCCATCCCCAAAATGTAGCTTAAATAAAAGGAGAGAGGGAGCCGTTCGCCCGTATATCTTTTATTTCTTGTTCTTCAACCTCCAGAAGAAATGCCATGTTCTGAAGATTGGCTCACTTAAAGCCTCAGTAGGATAATACCTCACGAAATGCATGTTTCTCCATATCTTCAGGAAGTATTTCTTTGCCATTCCTTGTTGTGTAAAATGTCCATACTTGGTAAAATGCTTTCCGAAGTTGCCACCATTCAGTATCTCTGCTAACAACAACTTTCCTCGTTTTTCATCAATCGGAGCTATCATCTTCTCCTCAGGTAATCCCAAAATCTCATACAGCACATACATCACCGCCCTTGCAAACTTCCACAATCCCAAATGCTTCAAATCCTTCGGCAACCAAGTTAACATTTTACAATTAACATTTAACATTGATACAACATAATAGTAATCAATTATTTGCCTCATTCCAATCCCCTCATCAAAGAAATGATGATAAAGATGACACAGCTGGTACACCACATTAAAAGCAGAGGTTGGTATAGCAATATCCCCTGCCCAATCAGGCAGCCCCACAATATGCGAACATTGCAGATTCGCATTTCTCCGAAACCATTTCTGCAACCTAGCATGATAGATAGGATTATTCATGGAACAAGGAAAGAAATGCAGCTCCACAGGCACACCATCCAAGGAAGTCTCCAGATGCTGCAGTCTGACATCATCCCCCAGTTCAAACTTCTTTTGAGTATACTCCACAATCCTCTCCCTACTAGCATCAATCCAAACATCAATATCTCCAGGAGTGCGAATACCGCCATCAACATCTTTGTTAAGGCAGTAATTCGCAGTAAGAGCATTCCTTTCTCCATCCAGGTTAAGGAAGAAGACGAGGTGACTGCAAATGCAAAGGCAGCGTTCAAAGAACTTAGAGCAAAAGCAGAAAGAGGCGAAACGCCAGAACTCACCCTCGATGAAATCAATGAAAAAATCAGAGAAGTCAGACGATTAAGAAAAGAGCGCAATGGTATATGCAGTCATTGAGGGTATCGTTCAGGTGACACTATCAATCCTTATAGGCTTGCCCATAATAGCTAAAAGCCTTTCCATAATAATGTTCTTTCCTCCTAACACCATCCATATTCTTTGAACGATTCACGCAATTGAATTTCTTCAATACCTTCGTAGCCTCATATAACTCCTTTTCCCTATGCCTATCCAATCCCTTCAATTGGGCAATAGCCCATTTATTTTTATCAAGGAGAGGAAATGCAGCTAACCAACAATGCACATTTTTATAATCATGATAATTCCATAGAGTTACCCTTCCTACACTCATACCAATCAGTCTATTTCTTAAACTCTCCAAAATGGTGTTCATACAGTATCTCGGAGTCTTACCTTTATCATATTGATTCAGCAAATCCCATACTACAGAATGCTGTTTCGTCAACTGCTTCTGATAAGACTTCTTCCTGACTCTAACTTCTCCACGCCAATTAATATCAAAGCCAACGAACGTAATCCAAGGATATACGTCACGTCCATGTTCTCCCCACTTATATGGCCCACGAGATTTCCCGTTCCAGAATTCTCGCATATGCTTGATGTTCATCGACTCTATTGCATGAGGATGAAGTCGAGAGCTTTTCAATCTCTGATTATAGATATCCAAAACCTTACATGCCATTTCCTCATCAGACGTTACCAAAATCATATCATCACAAAATCTGAGATAAGCAACATCATTGCCATCTATAACTTCATGAATCGATAAATCTACATAATGCATCATGATATTGGCAATAAGTCCCGACAATGCACCTCCTTGCGGTATGCCTTTTCTTTTATATGGCTTAGCCTCCTTTTCTTTTTCCAGAGCCTTCACCCATTCCACCACATAGCCCTTGCCTTTATATTGTTTGCGGATTTGATCCCAAGCCTCAGCATCTTTCTTGTTATTAAAAGAGAAGACATCATTATAATAATCAAAGCAATCTATGTAGTTAAAGAACCATTGCTTGGCGCAATTGTAATCTGCATGAGATATGTTGTTCTTAGCCTTTACCTTTGACATCAGCATGACAAATCTAGCCTTAATTATATTATGGTCTAGAGTATCATAGAATTTTTGCATGTCACATTCTGAAACATACAGGATTTCATCTAGATGCTCTTTTCTAAACCTAATCAGTTCTTTTACTGCATCCAAATGTTGGAATTGATTTCCTCCAGAAGGTTTACGAAAAGCATAAGAATACCTCAAAAACTCAGTATCAAGAATGTTGGTAAGAAACTTATTGTAAATCGACAAAACTATCTTGATGTCCATATCGAATTTACAAACGGGGCGACATATCACTAAATTCGGTCTCTTCTCTTTCTTGAACAGCATCTGAACAGTAGGTTTCTTCATTGCAATACCAGGATGCAGAGCAAGGTTTCGGATATGAGCTATTTTCTTTTGAATTTTCAAAAACCAAAGTTCTTGCGACTTCTTACCCTTTGCCTTGCAATAAGTAGCATACAGCATAAACGTATTCCGTTGCACAGAATCCATGTTAGTCCGCCTTTTAGCTCCAACCCTACACCATTTGGAGCGAGGAGGAAATAGCTCACACAGTTCTTTCTTTTCATCATTCAAAGACAGATGTTTAGTCTGTCCCACAAAATCAACGATTTGCATTTGTTTAGCTCGCTGATCAGCAATCTTGCAACGCTGCCTAATCAGCATTTTAACAATCACCTCGTCTGTCAGATAATCACTTAGCATAGGAAGAAAGTTTTCAAACAATACGCAGTATAAAAAGATTCAGAGATAATATTTCCATTTTACTGCGCGATACTGGATTGATTCTATTTTATTCGCGCCAATATTTGCTACCCTTGGTTAGAAGAGCCGCCTCCCGTATTGATATTTAGTCCCTTCTCCCTAGCTAAGTATATTATGGTACCAAATCCCACCTCGTGGTTGGTTTTGGCATAAGCCTCAAATATTAATCTTTCGCTTTTTTGTTCATCATGTCTATCACCATCAAGCCTACATAACTTTAAAAAGAGTTCTTTGCCTTTTACCGGATGAATATTACTGGCTATTGCAAAGGCCACTTTTACCCAATTAGCATAGTTATCCGTAATAGAAGCATTTCTCTTAACCAGTTTCTTACAAATGTTACTCAATACAAAACGATAATGATTAGACAAAGGATAGTCAGCCTTACCAACAATTTGATTCCAGTCCAGTTCTACAGTTGGTCGTGGGGCTTTAGCCTTTCTTTCCCCATCATAATGCTTAAATTCATCAAGTTCCTCTCCTTTTACATAATAGGTCTCCGCTTCATCCTTCACATGAAGTTCTGGATCCCAACACATATAGCAAAGGCGAGGTATATCAGAGCCACTATCATCCAGTTCGATACCATATTTTGCAAGCAGATACTTGAGCAATTGCCTGAATGCCACTTTGTGCCTATCCTTTAATTCCAGTTTTTCAACTTCTTCATCATATTGCAAATGAACGAGTCCTTTGTACCCATCCCCTGAAGGCGAACGCCAATAGGCAGCAATATAAGGATCATCTTTAAGATATTGAGCATACACCTCCATCAATTTCTCATCAATATGGTCAATATCTATCACCATCACATTATTATAATGAACGCAACTCTCCAGATTTCTCTTTCCTTTAAATGTCCCACAAAAAGTCACAGCAGGAAGAGTTGATTTATATTTTTTAGAGAGTTCAATATTGGTAGGCTTATATTTTCTGACCTCCAATACGATATTTTTAAAAGCATCAGAACGTATCCCCCAAAAGACCCTGCTAATACTGATCTCATGCGTAGGACCACCTTTGAAAAATTTGAAGTATGATACGATGATGTTATCAAATGAAGATGATGGTAAAAGCATATCTATAGAGTTATATCAGAGCATTTATTTCAAATTAAAAATAGATTTCAATATCGTGTTCCTATTTAAACATTATATATATTTCCTGTAGTATTCATAGTCTTCAAACCAGCAACTGTTTTTTCCATCTTATCCAGAAGATATAGACTATACTCAATCTCCTGCGTAGAAAAAACAGACAAGCCATTTTGGGTATGCGAAAGTTGATGGAGTGTAAGTTTCTGAAACAAAGTCAAATCTTGAACTACAGGAATAAGTTGTTTAAAGAAATCAGTACTATCAAAATCCTCAAACTTTTTTTTGATTTTTTCCCGAATCAATTCCTTTGGTGCTGTTTCAACAATACCCTTGATTGAAAGTATCATATCTTCAACAGAATAGGTTTTATCTCCACATATTCTCAAAAAAATTCTTTGAGAATTAGAATTTGAAATTCTATTAATAATGCTAGAAGTATCCATAAAATCACCAAATTGCATCAATCGAGCATATTCGTGCAGTAAATATTCAAACAGTTTTCTAATTCGATTTCCTATAGATTCACAATTCTTTGGATTTTCCAAAAAATCTTTTTTTATGCAACTTACCGTCTCAGGAGTTTCATCTTTAACTAAAACACGAGTACCATTAACTTCGTATAAGATTCTCTTCTGCCACGTCTCCCCAAATTTGTAGTTTGAGACTGCATAAGAAAACAGATTATAAAAACTTACATTATGAGTAAACAACAGTATCTGATAGTCTTTAAAATGAGTCATTATGAACTTTGCAACCAATCCTCTATTTGCAACATCCAAACTATTAATAATATCATCCAGCACTAAAATACGTTTCTTGTCTGAAGGAGTGAGCAAAATCATTTGAAAAAGGATTACCAGAATTACAATATTCAATTTTGCCTCATTAAAAGTCTTCCCTAAATCGTTAAAAGCATGAACGTTTTGTAATTCATCAGTTATCTTAAATGAGTAATCTAGCCCCTGCAGTAATTCTAATTTTACTTTCTCATAAAAGTCATCTTTCAAACTATCATTAACAAATTGCAAGAATTCATTAGACCAATATGTTTTAATCTGACCTAGAACCGTGTCAGGAAAGAACAAATTTGAAAAAATGGAATTCAACGAGATTGCATCATGACGTTTAAGGTCATCGCAAGAAATAAGAAATACTTCTGTATCTGTGGAATTATATTGAGCATAGCCGATTCCATCAACTAAAATCTCAAAAGATTTTTGAGGATATTTTCCATTATTATACCTACTTCCTGTATTCGCTTGTCCGGCATTAGCTGCAGGGCCAGCAATAGCAACTCCACCAGGTAACATCTTTTCCTTATAGTAGGCTAATTTGATGGCCTCGAAAAGAGAACTTTTTCCTGCACCGTTTTCACCACATAATAGTAAATTACTATCATTAGGAAGATCAAAACTTACAGAATCCTCAAAACACTTAAAATGTCTAACTTCTAACCTTTTCATTCTAACACTTATTAGACAAGAATACAAACAAGTACTCCAATAAAGAAGTTGTTCTCTGTTTTATGCGTTCAAGCAATACCTCTCCACTTGCTATTGACTTATTTTTAAAATCAAAATATAATCGGTTATAATCATTTTCGATATTTTCCGACTTATTTACTATCACAAAGAAATTACCTATTTGATATATCAAATCCTTAGTTTTCTCATCTAGATAATTCATACTACGACTTGGTCTTAGAATTCTTTCAAAAGAAGGAATTGTATATATCGGTTTCTGAACCACTATATAGTAGGCAAGCAACATCAATCCTTTCTTTGCAAAGAACCTTGTTTTCAAGCTCTCGAAATTTGGAGTACAATAGTCAACAGAAGCTTTATTTTTGATTGATCCAGAGAATATATCAGAAATGATATTATAAATTATGAACTTGACAGTGGAACTTGGCCCATACGAGTAACAGACCTTTGTCAATAATTTCAAAAAAGGAATATAATTTTCATCCTTATCATTTGCAAAAAGATAAGATACAACAGCAAACATAGGGTAATTGTTCGAATACAACTTCAAAATTTTCAACCACATTCCCAAGTCAGAAGGTTCTTTTGTATCATCATCTATAATTTGCAAAACTTTAAGTATATGGATTAGCTTATCAGTCACATCCTCATAATCTGCAATAAGAATAGGCGCATTAGGACCTTTTAAAAAGAAATCACGCAAGCTTGTTTCTATTGTAGTAATTTCTTTTTCTCCTCGTATAATATGCGAATAATATTTAAATAGATCCTCTATGGAAATATCCAAGCTACTACACATTTCCTTTATATAAATCCATCTCTCCAAAAAGTCTTCTTTTTTACCAATACTAATGGCTTTATTGTATAGTTTAGCTTTAAAAATGTCTGCATCTTCTAAGTTTTGTCCACGGTTATTAATCGTCTCAAAAATCATAAGAGCACGTTCATTTGCCTCATCCTCAGTTTTTCCCTTAAGTTCTATTGGCAGCAAAAAGATTTTATATATAAAGAACTTCACGAACTTACGTTTTTCATCTTCTGATGCTGTAGAAAAAGATCCCTTAAGCCATGAATAAATAGCTAAGAAATTAGCTAACACTTGTGATTTAACAGTTTTTCTTTCAGCCAACAATTCTTCTACCTCGTTAGCATTATGTTCCCAAATCTTTTTAAGCTGAATAGGATCGGTCGATTCAATGACTTTCGATTCTACCTTTGGAATAAAATCGTCATCTTCGTCCCAAGTCTTCAAACTGACACCCTCATTCAGTTTTCTCATAGAAGGAACTAATAGGGTAAGAGCCTTCATCCAAAGCCAAAGTGTAATAATTCTCTGTTGACCGTCTACAACCTGAGGTTTATTGGGTTCTTCATCGTTTCTCGCTATTACGATATTTCCAATAAAGAAATCCTCACCAGTATTATAGTTAGTCATAATGTCTGTATACAATTGATATGAAGTATCATTAGACCAACAATATGGTCGTTGAAACTCCGGTATAATATATTGATCTTCGTTATAAAACAAAGAACTAATATTCTTTTGTTCTGCAGTTAATGATAAAGCCATAATTCATTATTATTTAAATCTCAGTATTTTTCACCTAATCAAGAAATAGTTCTTGTAGGTTATAATAATTATATTTATTTACCGTATAAGAATATTCCTACTCCAGACTATTTTTCTCCGCCCTGGCTAGACCGCCTCAGTCCGCCAGACAAATAAATGACCAATGCGACAGCCGACAAACACTCGCAACCTGTTGCGTCTAACAATCGTAATCCGCCCAGCTATCCTATAGGGTAAAGAGAGACGGTGAGATTCACCACCACCTTACCTTCTACCCCAATTGGATCTTTACCAGAACGTTCCAGACAAAGCATACAGCATTCCGATGTAAAAAAACAAAGAAGTTTGCATAAATTTTCAAAGTGCAAACGCAATCACTCTCTATACAATACCGATTACAGTGATAGCTTGCTACCGATACTGCGCTATCGCCACGTTAATGCAACAAATTGTCGATTTCTCTTTGTTTTTCCTCTACAGTTCCATCATCAGGGAAAAGTGCGATAAACATACTGTTGTAGAATATCTTTTTACCAATCGTTGACATAGGAAAGTGCAAAGTATCTTCAACCTCAAGACCTTTGATTTTATCTATATAACGACTAAAGCACCCTTCTGAAAATTGTTTAAATTCTGCTCTATCAAGAATATCAACCAAGATTTTCATTAAAGCTTCATAACCAACTGTAGATTGCAGAATATTCGTTGGTTTGGATTGTCCATTATAGTTCCACTGATTAGAAAATGCATTACGTATAGAGCTGAAGAAAAAGAACATACAATCGGCTATCTTTGAATCTTCGTCATTGGCATAAAACAACCTAAAAGGAAGAGACTTTGTAGATTTCCAAGTTCTAAGTTCTTTTCTTTCTCGATATTTATCGTTTTCCGATTCTCTCAAACTGGTGCTTATTAAAGCAACAATAGATTTTACCATTGTTGCCTGTGAAAGTGGGGGACTGTCAGTCTTGTCATAATTGCCACCATATAGCTTGATTCTCTTATAGAACGGAGACTTCGGATGTCCATTAAGTGCAAGAACTATTTCCAAAGCCGTCTTATAAGGAGAATCTGCAGTAGATAAACCAAACAAACTATATACTAAATCTTGAGATACACGTTTCTGGGTTCTATTAATAGTAGAGAATATCATAGCCTGATACTCCAATGTCTTGTCAATGAAACAAGATATAACAAGTTCTATATTAAGCAAGTTAGTTAATTTATCTTGCCAATATTGGATCTTATCATCGCCACTTTTATCTATCATAACACGCAATCTATCAATTGCAACCTCAATACCCCTAATTCGATGCTGACCATCTATTATCGTAACATAAATATCAGCATCCATATCGCCTTCCTTAGCTTTTACTACTTCTTGTACAACTTTATCATTGAAGACTAAATTAATAATACCATCATCATTTAGTGTTTGAGATTCAATCATATTTTGCGGTATTCCGAGAACCACATTTGTTGGGAAAGTAGCAGTTTCATCGTTTATTAAAAAATCTGCGATTTTTTCAACTCTTGCTTTATCTACTTTGCGTTGAACGTGATCATTATAGATAGGATTTTCATTCTCATCATAACCAATAATCAAACGTTCTGTATACTTTGTATATTGCAAAACCTCTTCTATTTTAGCTTTGCCAATTATAAAATCTTGTCCATTTTGAGAAACAAGAAAGCCGCGAATTCCGATCTGTCCCATAATCATCCCCAATTACTTTGATATTTATCTACATTCTTTTTAATATTCTCATTAAACTTTTTGTCATCAAGCTCAATATTGTCATAATTAGCAAGGATCCAAAAGAGCAGAGAAAGAACAACACACATTATCGCTAGTCCCAATGGGTTTGATGATATAAAAGAGTATCCAACAAGTGAAAAAACTAGTAGTGCTGCTAAAAATACAATGAGCACCAAACTTACCTTATGCTTATATTTCAAGAATGACAACAAAAGCGATATTGCAGAAGGTGCCATTAATGAGCAAGAATATGTCATCATGTTATTAGACAAAGACGACATACCTAATTTGCAATTTTGAACAACAGGAATCCAAACACCAGCACCTCCTAGTACAATGACTACAACCAGGAAATACAATACAAAACTGAATATAGCAACATGCTTTATTCTTTCATAAAACTCACAAAAAATAGAATCTTGCATAGCATTTATTATTTTTCTTTCCAATATTGAACTATCTCAAATATTTCGGTCTTAGGATACTCTTTAATATTGGATACAGCCAAACCATTTTCTAACTTTTCAATATTTCTCATACCCTTAGCACCATCTTTTTCAGATAATCCCAAGAACTTATTGATAGCCTTGCTATTTGCCAAGTCATTGATAGGCAAGAGGAATGCCGTTTCACATTCCTGAGAGAAATCGAATGTTCCCTGGTTATACTCGGAAATTCCTTGTGAAAGCAACACAACAGAGACTCCATAAGAACGAATCTTACGGAGAAGAACCTCAAGTATCTCTAATGATTTTTTCTCTCTAAACAAATCATGCGCCTCATCAATCATCAACACATAACGCATATTACGATATCCATCAGTCACCTCTGTTCCTCCCAAGTTGGTAAAGACATTGAATATATAGTTGATGATTAAGAATACCGAAGTAAAACGTACAGTATTGTCCAATTCTCCTGACAAAGAGAAATAATAGTTATTGTTGAGGAAACTACTTGGGTCTTTTATCTTGGATTCAAACAATTCATATTCACTCAGTCTGCCAATGATGTCGGTCAAGGTATCGCGAGTATCTCCTACCAATTCCAACAATTGAGTATTGATGTCAGAAAAGGAAGGATGCTTGCCTCCAGTTTGTTGCAAGAAAGCCTCTCGTGTGGCATCTCTCAACGTTTGCTGCTGCTTTTTACCAATATTGGAGTATTTGGCAATAATATCAACAAACTTGTTAATACCGACTATTTTATTCTTTTCATTTACATTGTCAATAAAAGAAATTGGATTAAGCGGAAAAGGCTCATTTGGTGCACATATACATTGTGTATGGGTCGCTTCAAAAAAGTCTTTCATCTTACTTTTATCATCTTCACTTACCCCCTTAAAATCAAGGAAAAGAAAATTCAACTTTCCATGAGTTTGCTCATAGAATTGCTTCATCAATTCCATAGCAAACTGAGTTTTTCCAGAGCCGGACTTTCCTGCAATAGCAATATGCTGATTACTATATTTTCCTGAATCATTAAAACAAAAATAAACGGGTTCGTGCTCCGCCGGAGAATATCCAACCTTTATTTTTATTGGACCCGAAAACTCTTGTTTTTGAATATGAAGATTTAGATTTTGAACTGGATCCAAAGAGATAGGAGCGTCCTCTATGGCATCAATGCCCTTACCAATATTCTCTATTAAGAAATCAAAGAATGTATATTGAGGATTATTCTCGAAAAGATAATTAATTTTCTCCAATCCATGATCAATGTGCAGCTTGATATACTTTGGAATATTTTCATCATTCTTCGGAATTCCATAAGCCTGGCACACCAAGGCGATATAAAAATCCTTCAAGGAAGGATCAAAAAGAATATGATCTTTATACTCCTTACCTTGTGAATCATAAAGTCCAAATTCCTGCTTAGTAAATCTTCTACCTGAAGCCAAGGAATACCCCAATGCAATACGTGCTATCACATTTTCCTTGGTACTTCCAGTCAACTTTGCAGTCAACTTTGTGACAACAGCTTGATTTTTTCTGGATGTAGATATATTTATCAACATAAATTCAATTCTTTATATTTATCAAATAACTTCTCCGCTTCAACTTCGGTAAAAGAAGACCCTTTATCTGAATTTTCTATCAGATAAGCCTTTCCAACCAAAGGTGAAATCATCTCATATTCATTTTCTGTCATTTCTTTCATAAGCAAAGGGAATAGCACCACCTGCTTTGAAACCTTTGGATAAAATTTCGTGAGCACATTTCGTGTATGACTGGCATCAAACTTTTGCATTGGACTATCAATAAAAACAGGAAAATCTATTTCCGTTTCCTCTACCAAAGCCCCCAATAAAGCAGAAGCAAACATTTGACGTTCACCCATGGAAAGATTACCTTTATCAATTTTACGATTATCAAAGTCATAAAGATTGATATCAACATCATCTCCATTTCCCGTTATATCAACTATAACATTCTTCACTAAATTATCCTTGTGAAGATAAAGTCGAAGTTTTTCCATCAATTTTTGTTCCAAAGCATTTTTCTTCTGTTCTTTGAAACTTATCAGGAATTTCTGAATCTTATAGATTAGTTTACCTGCAACAGTATCAACCTTCTTGTTTTTATTGGCAACCTCTATTTTCTTTGATAGACTGTCTTTTTGTTTCTTGTTGGCAACAATTTGATCAAAAAGGAGATGCTTACGGGACCGTTTATCTGCATTGTCATTCATCAATTGCATAATACGCTCATCAATACGTTCCTTTTTGCGTCTCAATTCTTGAACATAGTCATTTTCGGCATGCTTCTCTGCCTCTCTGATTTTCTTTTCAATAGAGAACAATTCCGCTTTAGCTTTCGAATATTCATTATTCAGTTTGTCAAACAAGCTTTTACTATTTTTGATTTTGAAAACCAAATCTTTAAAAGAATTGATTTCCATCTCAGAAAAATCATGCAGTAACGAAAAATGCTCAAAACGATTCAAATCCACATCGTGATAAAAGTATTTTTTTACCAGAGTTCTTATTTGATTTTCATAGAAATCACGAATTCTGATGTCTATATGCTGATTAAAAGACTTCTTAGCCTGCTCCAAATCATTAAGAATATTCTCTGTCTGATCCTTCACATCTGCTTGCTGCAACTTATTCTTCTTATAAGCAGCTTCTTCTTCCAGCTGGTGATTCACTTCTGAAACAAGATTTCCTGCTAAGGCGAAAGGAATAAGATTATACAGATCTTTGAGTTGTATTTCATAAGATTGCAAAGCTGTTCTAAGTCCTTCTGCTTTCTCACGTAACTCATTTAATTTATCCAAGGACATCAAATCCCCCTCTCGCACCAATTTTTCCTGCAGCTCATTTGAATCATGTTGAGCTATCATAATATCCTCACCATTCCTTGATATACATTCATCAATATCTCGTATCTCGTTTTCATCATTCTTGATAGAAGACAACAGATTATTAAAAGCTACCCTATCCTGTGGCTTAGCCGAATCCTTGCGATAATCATCTTGAATGCGTTCAAGTTCATTTTTCAGATCATCGTATTTTTGGATACCAAGAACCTGAGAATATGCACGACTCAATTCATGTCGTTGTTCTGGAGTATTTATCTGAGCAAAACTCACAATTTTCTCAGCATCAAAAAAGAAGAATTTAGCAATCTCGATAGGAAGAATATAGTCTCTGATAAATATTTCTTCCTCTTTGAGTTTTTCCTCCTTCGATCCAACAAACAAATCATTGCTTCTGCCATCGATTAGAATATCCAATTCTTCATCTACACCCGTAGCATTGTCATATGAGCGAGTAATCGTGATTTCCGTACATGCAGTATCTGGTATAACAACATCTGAGAAAGTTACAGAAACAGAGAAACGAGTTTCACCCTCCTTCTCAGCCTGATAATTAAGGCTATTGCCTATATATCTTCCATAACCACCTTTTTCGGAAATTTCTCTTTTATAAAGTTCATCCACCTTCTCCATTTGTTTTCCATAAAGACACCAAACAAGAGCCATCAGAAATGTAGTCTTACCAAAACCGTTATTTCCACTAACGACAATGATATTCTTACCATCTTCAGGAGTTAGGCAAATTCGATTTTTCCCTTTATAGATACGGAAATTATTGAATTCAATTTCTTTGATTATCATATTTTCTTTTTATTAACGAATTCTTCTAATCGAGTTTCAATTTCACTCTTCAAGCCTCTACGCCTTTGCATGAGAGACTTGCTTTTTTGCAGAAGCAACAGCTGTTCTATAAGCTCTCCTTCCTCCACATTATCTTCACAAACTTTGCGCATCAGATCTGCTTCAAGTTTATTTTTTTGCTTTTCATTGTCCATTACAAAAGAGTCTTTATAAATAGATTTATATATGTCTGAAACTTGGTAAATAAAATTAAAATCCCTATACCAATTTACCTGGATTGCAATAAGTTCCTGGTCAGAAATCAGTTTTATATTGCGATCTCTCTGTTGCAATTCATATTGAACTTGCAACAATCTTTTTAAAATACTTGCCCTATAGCTAAAAACATAAGGTCCCATGTCATTAACCGCACGTCGTCCATCGCGCCGGAAAGGAATTCTGTTTTCTATAATATTTCGTTCTTCATCCAATTGCTTTCGAAAATCGTAAAGAGGCTGCATCCACTCATGACCTTTTTTTATCAAAGAGCGCATAGACTTATCATCCTTCACTACGGTGCAAACCCAACATCCAAATCTACTTTGCCCGCAGGAGCCATGACTTTTATCTGTCACAACAGTGGGACATTCATAATCATCAGCACTAGCATCCAGATAAATATTGAACAAGACAGAATTATCATATCCCCATGGCGAAGGTATAGCATTGATAATATACCATATTTCTTCCAGCATCAGTTCCTTAATTGGCGCATAAACAAATGTATTTTTCAACAATGTATGATGCGTAAGTCTCTGCCCATGAATTTCATGTTTTTTGATAGAGCGAGCTCTGGTTGCACTTTCAGCCTTACGAGTACCAATCAAGACAATAGCTTCTCCACATTCATCCACCTGTTCTGTTATAAAACGGGCAGTGGGCTTTATCTTCATTTTTTCCGTACACCATCTAAAAGCGGTATTTGGAACAGGATAACCTTTCCCTATGACATTTACCCAAAAAGAATCCTCCAAACGAGGAATTGTTTTCCTTACAAAAATAGGAAGATCTTGCTCACGTGCAGCCTTTTGTATTTGCTCCAACACATCATCCACATAAGATGAGATTATTGGATTTTCAACCAAAGTATCGTTGCAGACTACATAAATCGGACGACGCAGTTGGAATGGAACGGGAGTTTGTTCCTTTATTTTTTTCAAAGCCAACCATGTTAATGTAAGCAGAACTGTAGAATCCTTACCTCCACTGAATCCTATAATCCAGGGGCGATAAGACTTGTCTGCAAACATATATTGGTCCAAAATCTCATCTATAATAAAATCAATACGTTCTGAATATTTTTTCATTTTTTATAAGCGTTTATTCCTGCGGTAAAAACCGTTTAAATAAAACCTTAAACAATTATAATCAAAATTTTAACTATAAACAAATACAAATTTCCAGGCGGTCCCAGCCCGCACAACATGGCGCAGACCGCTTTGGTCCGCCAACCTTATAGCGTAGCGGTTCTGAGCACCAGAGGGCGGTTACATCCTCTCGTCCCTGAGGAAAGAGAGGCTTGGTGAGAAAGGTGGAGCTCTCCTTGCAGGAGAGACGGAGAGGTAGAAAAAACTCCTTCTTTAATGGTAAAGAAGGTTTCTATCAGAGGCTTTCTAAATTCTCTGATACACTTCTCCTACTTCATCAGCAATCTGGTCCCAATCATACTTGCTCATGTCATATTCTATATGCTGCAATGGAGCCTCGATAATCTTTCCGAGCTTTTCCGAAAGTTCATCCACATTACCACAATGGAAGTAATCATCCTTTGGTAAGCCAACCTCCAGATTCGCTGGAATATCGCTCACTACTACCTTTACACCATAGCTCATCGCCTCCAACAGGGCAATCGGCAAACCTTCGTGCGAAGAAGGAAGACAATAGCAGCGGCAATTCGTCAACAGCGAATGAAGCTTTCTGCCCTTGATAAAGCCAGTAAGCACCACACCATTCTCCCTTGCCATCTGCTTCAATCCCAACGAATAATCATCCTCGAAATCCGTATCGCCTGCTAACACTAACTTTATATCCGTAGAATCCGTGAGATCCGTGTGCGTTTTTTTCCATTTCACGAAAGCCTCCACCAGATGATGCAGGTTCTTCTCTGGCACAAATCTGCACATACCCAGGATATACTTGCCCTTCTCTATCCCCAATTCCTTGAAATATTCAGGATAGTCGCAGATTTCAGGCTCAGAAACACCATTATATATCAGGTGAACATTCTTCGTCCTTCCATATTTACGGGCAATGAGGTTCTTGATGACATTCGAGATGACGATGACATCATCGGCAAACATGCAGCCCATACGCTCACCCATCTTCAGGATTGTCTTGGCAGCAAATCCCCACTTGTCCCTGTCATAGTCAGGACCATGATGCGTAAACACCACCTTCATGCCCAGCAATTTGGCGTATGGTACCAGCAGTGCAGGACCGATGGCATGGATATGCAATACACTAGCCCCCAACTTCTTTGCCTCATTAATGGCACGGAAAGTATGGATGATAGCCTCGAAACTCTTCTTCTTAGGCGAAGGAATCGTCACCAGTTTCACACCCTTCCATTCATGTAAGTCATCCTTCACATAGTTCGAGCGGCGGATCAGCGTTACGTCATACCCACGCTCCACCATTCTAGGAAACAATTCCTCGCAATGCGTCTCCACGCCACCCATGATATTCGGGATACCACGAGTACCTGTTACAACTATTTTCATAAAAACTAGAGATTTTCAAAATAAAAGTATCACCTTTGCAGGCATGAATAAGATTTCAAACTATATCAAAGAAGCCATACAGTACTTCGGCATCATCTTGGTGTCGATGCTCTCCTCACTGTGGCTTCTTATCAATCATAAGAGAATCAAGTGATTACTTGATTTCGATATTTCTATCTGTTTCCTTCTTGGTAGCCTCATAACCCTGGCTAGCCACGTCAGCGTTCACGATGTCCTCGCCACGCTTGCCCTTCAAAGCTTCCTTTGAATCGGCAGAAAGACCATTGTTTACCACCGCATTCATATCGCAGGTAGAAAGCTTGTCAAGCTGTTCCTTGGTTACCTTACCATCACGATACTCGCAGCAGATAGGATTCTCATACATAGAGTACTTCATACCGAGCAGGCTCTTCAGCTTGTGCTTAGCCACCCACAGGGCAGGAGTCTTGATGTACTTGTGCATGGCAGGAGAAACAGAACCGATCATCCAGCAGTTTCTGTCGCAATGTCTTACCTTCTTACGAACCTGCTCTGCCTCAGGCGAACTCCAAAGTTCATCCCAGCTCTGGCGGTTCAAGTTACCCATCACCTCCTTGTCCTTGGTACCATTACATGGCATCACATCACCGTATGGATCGATGAAGAAAGTATCAAAGCTCATATCGCAAGGCAGGAGACGCTTCTGACCATAGATATAGTTGATGAGTCCATGGTTGAAGTAAGCACGGAACCACTTCTTTGGAGAGTTAGACTTCAGCAGCTCGTTCACCAGGTTCTCGAAGTTCTTAGCCACCATCGGACGGTCGTGGATGATGTTCTTAGCCTCAACAAAGTAGAAAGAGTTATGGAGCGATGCGGTAGCGAACTCCATACCCATCTTGTTGCTCAGTTCATAGAGAGGCACGAGGTCTGGAGCGTTCTTGTCCTGAACGGTCATACCGAAGCCCACATCCTTCAGTCCCATCTCACAGAGCTTCTTCAGGGTAGTATAGCCACGGTTGAAACCATTGTTCAAGCCACGGATTTCATTGTTGGTCTGCTCCAAACCCTCGATAGAGATACGGATACCAATCTGTGGAAACTCCTTCGCCAGGTCGATGATACGGTCGGTGAAGAAGCCGTTGGTTGAGATCACGATACGGTCGCTCTTCTTATAAAGCTCACGTACGATATCCTTCAAATCCGTACGGATGAAAGGCTCACCACCCGTGATGTTGGTAAAGTACATCTTAGGCAGTTTCTTGATAGTCTCAATAGAGATTTCCTCCTCAGGCTTAGAAGGAGCCTTGTAACGATTACACATTGAACAACGCGCATTGCAACGATAAGTTACAATGACAGTACCATTTAATTTCTTTTCTGACATATTCTATTTAAAATTAATTTTCTATATAAAAATAACAATTGTTTTAAGCGGAACAACTTATAAAAATAATACTTAACAATACATCCAACATCTATAGTTCGCTTACATCCTTCAATGAACGGAATTCTTTTTATATTAAGGCCACCGTTTTCTTGTAGAAAAATTAAGGTTGCCAATTGTGCGCTATTACAAAGTATATTTTTTTCAAGCATATAAGGCTTAATCTTACTATCACAACATACATGAGCACAATTATTAAATTCCAATAGACGAACATTTTTGTTCATAATGTCTTTTACAAAAGCTTTTGTAATATTAGCATCAACCAGATAATCATATTTACCTAACAAAAATAAAACAGGTATTGGACATAAGAATTTCTTTCCAAATATTCTCCACGGATCAAAATGCAGTAATACATTTGCTTTTAACAACGTTTCCAAAAGTCTATCTACAGAAGATGAAAGAAACTTCAGATGTTGTTGAAAGGAGACTATAGGGCAATCCATAATAGCACCCTTGAAGGATATTTTATTATCTACTAATAAATTGAGTACCGTTACCCCCCCATTGAGTCGCCATACAAGAAAATCGGAATGTCTTTTTTTACTATTTCATTTTTGACATATGAAACAGCTCTATATATAGATTCCAATGATAAAGCATTACAAGAAGGGATATCATTAATTAAATGATTATTATCTCGGAAGTTTTTTGGCATACAGTTACACACCAACACACTATAACCAACATTAATCGCAACGTCAACTATTACAGATTTTAAATTAATTAATTTTTTATTATCAGTAATATACCTACCCGCCCCATGACAATAAATCAACAAAGGGGAGTTAAGGTTTGTTGAACCAAAATAGCAATTATCTTTATCATTGATTCCCACGGGGACTTCAAAAAAAAACTCAAACATTTCTTTTATTTACGATTTTTTATTAACTTACCAGGAACTCCACCCCATACAGAATAAGCAGGTACATTCTTTGTGACAACACAACCTGCAGCTATCACAGATCCTCTTCCAATCGTAACACCATCAAGAATAATAGCACCAGAACCTATCCAACAATCATCTTCAATAACAACTCCTTTAAATGTTGCACCTTGATTTTTTATAGGAATATCCGGATCTTTAAAGATATGATTTTCAGAAAAGACAGAACACCTAGGCCCAAAAATAACATTATTACCTATTTGAACCTTAGCCCGAACTTGAATAAAACAATTCTGCGCAAAGCCACAACCATCTCCAATAGTCAAACTATCACCAAGTTCGCGGATGACACCTGTACACTCAATAATTGTCCCAGATAAAATACTAACATTATTTCCTATACTAACACCATTTCTACAAAGTGCGTTAATAGTAACATTATCTCCTAACGTAAGTGTTTTGCCTACCTGAATATGCTTTGCGAATTGTATATTACAATTCTTACCTAAAAAAATAATACCTGACGAACGCTTTAATTTAAACTTTAAGAAAAATCCACGAATACATTGAACGATTTTTGAAAAAACAATCACGAACAAATCACATGAAGATAATTCAGAATCGAGTTTATAATCCTTCTTACCTAAAAGAAATATTACTTTATTTACAACACGCTTAAACATAACTATTTTATTTTAAAATGATTAATTGCTTCCTTATAAGCATTCTGAAACACATCAACCCTATTGTCCCACATATAATCTTTAGATTTATTGATCACGCCCATAGACAATTCAGAAACTTTATGCGGGTTCTCTATAAGCAGTATTATAGAATTACAAATATCATTTAATATTTGAGAATATGATTGCATTGATATTTTAAAACCACAATCCGAATCTACAACTGTAGCCATACCACAATGATCTAATGACAAAGTAGGAACAGCCCATGCCATAGCTTCCCATACAACCGTAGTATTCCCCTCTCCTACAGAAGTAATTAAATGCAAATGAGATTGGGCTAAATATCTATCAACATCAGCTCTAGGGATTTTGCCGGTAAACCTAACTACATCCGACAAGTGATTTTTAACAACATAATTACGTAATTTTTTTTCTTCTTTTCCCCCACCTACAATTACGAACTCTATTTTATCTAGATATCGTTTTGGCATTACAGATAACGCATTTAATGTTATTATCACCGCTTTTCTTTGACAAAGTTCACCTATGAAAATCAGCCTTAGCTTCTGACTATTAGGCTTATAGGAAATCGGAAGAGATCTTTTCATTTTCAAAATGCCATTTTCAGGGAGTAACAGAGAATGCCTACCATATACTTTTTCTAACTGCTCCTGAGTTTTGGCTGTTGCACTCAAGAGAACATCAGCTCTTAGCATTGCATTTCTAACATTGCGAGAACAATATAAAAAATAATTATGGAATACCAAACGGATTAAAGCTTCCATTTTACCAATAAAGCTAAGAGCAGGCAACAAAGCATAAGGACAATTATGAACCCCTTGCAATGGTCCCCATATATAAGGCAATTTTATTTTCCAACAATAGCCCGGTTCTTTAAAGCCAATTGGGTTTAGGTAATGAATAATATCTATCTCACCTTTTTCTACCAACTCGTAAACTTTATCATAAACCCTACGATGCCATTCCTTATACTGAAAATAAAAAGGCAACTTGAAATTATATCTATAGAGTTTTCTCAAACAGCTATTCCAGAAATTCTCTTTAATGAGAATTGGAATAAAATGCACATTCGACAACTTATGCTTTTCTACATAATCTTTCGTTTGTTTAATATCTCCAACGTATAAAGAAGAAGTTCCATAAAAGACATATAGTTCTGCACACTTATTCATATGCGTTACATAATTCCATCCAACAGAACTTTCAGAACCATTAAATGGAGAAATCGCATAACTAATAACAGCAATTCTTTTCATAAAAAATCAATTAATCTGTTTAAAAACAAAAGGGCAACCGCCTGCTAAAGCTGCATATTTAGAGAATCCAGAGGCTTGCATACCTGAGAACATCACATTATAAACTTTCAGAGAGTGCATTATTGAGAGAAAATCAACAAAAGACTTTTCTATAACTTCATTAGATGTATTAAAGACAATATGTCCAACAACACCAGGCAAAACAATCAGATTATTATCCAAAGAGACTTTAATAAAAGTATTACTGTCAGAAAACACGACTATTTTTTTTCCACAATTTTCTTGCTCTATTTTTTTTATATAAGACAAGCAATCATTTATTAAGGTCTGTTTATCCCGTTCATTAAGTTGATTATGTACTCCTTTTTCAACATTATCTAAAGCATTCATAAATCTCAAATGTACAGAAATATACTCTTCCCCATAAATAGGTTGCAACTTTAATAAATCTAAAGAATGACTTGACATCGTAAACAACTCATTGAATAATTCATGCCAAACAGACTCCCAATTTGGAATCTTAAGTTGCTCCAGCAAATCTACCCCTTTATAAAGATAAACATGGTATTGTCGGATTTTTTTGTTAAGTTTTAACAACTTGAAACCAGTCAAACTTATGATTCTGGAATTTTTTAAACTATAACTTATTTCGTCTTCAGAAGACAACCAATCTACCTTGTTAGGCAAAAAATAATCCTGCAATTTAAAAGGATATTCATATATGATTTTAAAATCAAAGCCATTAACTTTAGCTATATAATAAAGACCAACAATTGCCTTAAAGCGATCAGCAGTTCCTGTTTGTGTCACTGATGAATCAACTATAAAGAACAAAGTATTTCCTTTTACTGTTTTATCTAAAGATAGTGAATATTTTCTACGATAAAGTCTAAACTCTTTAAAGAGATATCTTAATCTCGTAGTTTTTTTTGATAAAAAATAACGCAATTTAAAACTAAAATTTCTTTTAATCTTGTCCATAACTTAAAATATTAAATATACACTTATTTACAGCCCAGATAAGTTGCTTTAGTACTAGCAACAGATCCAACAGAACATCAACAAAACTCATTTTGTTCTTAAATATCGAAAATTATAATATGGGATAAATATATAATCTTTTATAAAGCGCTTAATCCCCTTAATAATAGTTTTAGAACTATCATGCTCATTATTCTTGAGACGTGTTGCTCTAACACATTGTTTGCGCAGTAAATCATATCCTTCAAAATGCTCCCATATACAATTTATCGAGCAAAGCTTATTTTCATATACCAAAGCAGAAAAAACCGCTTGATCATGGCGATTCTCTATAAAAGCTGGATTTTCATCTTTTATTTTTTCCGGAGGTACATCCTGGACTAAAGAAGGAAAATTCATCATAATTGCTCTCCAACGTTCAACAAACTGCAAAGATGAACTATTCTTCTTGAAAAAGATAACGGTTGCAGCATACTGAAAAAGTTTATACCATGACTTATCAAAGCCAAAGAAATCTATTATACTCTTACGTGTCCACTCTATATTCTTATGATGAGTCCTAAACGCCAAAATATCATTATGTTCTAGTAACGAAAAATATTTTACCCACTCTTTTGAAGGATAAAGACTACAACCTGAATCAGCATAAACCAATATATCCCCATCTTCCATCCTTAATAAAGTTTGAAGTATAACATCTGGTTTCCAAGACCACAAGCCAAAACCTCTTTTTATTTTATATACACAAGAATTTCTTAAATCTTCAGAAACATCTTTTGGCGAGAAACATAAAATTTCATCAAACACTTCACACTTTAGAGCCTCTTGCTTAATTCTTTTCATCGAATCTCGAAAAGACTCATCACCAAATGTAATTAAATAACGCTTCATTAACAAAAACGAACAATTGATAAAAGAACATTAATTATAAATAAAACAGGAAAATATACATTCCAAAACTTAACATAATCTGACTCCTGCAGAGAAACACGATTGACTATAAAATAACAATAAATCAATGGAAACGCCGCAAAAGTTCTTCTAACGTTTGGTTCAACCCATTCTGTAAC
>ERZ1034713.29-NODE-29-length-82298-cov-17.880975_pt1 | contig 82298 bp, 113 predicted proteins | sample MGYA00520692_ERZ1034713 | MGnify/ENA primary metagenome ERZ1034713 (study PRJEB33766, sample SAMN09781717) | gut metagenome | biome: gut microbiome | host: Homo sapiens | place: Madagascar | study: EMG produced TPA metagenomics assembly of the PRJNA485056 data set... | reverse complement strand
TGTATATGTACTATAACGCCCCCAAGACCGAGAAGGTGGCAAAGCCCATGCCCAAATCCGGCTTTGACGGCAAGCGCACCCATTTTGAAAAGAAGTAAGGTCATTTGACTGCCCGCCCGGCAGACATTGCACTGAAAAAGTGTGTCTTTTCCCGGGAAAATCCGGCACAAACACCCGCAGCCTGTCTTTTGCACAAAAGAGACGGTCTGCGGGTATTTTTAATAGAAAAATAGATTTCACAAAATTCGGCATAATGACAAATTACAGCAGTTTTTGCATCCGGTAGTTGCGTTGCCGAACAAAAAGGTTTATACTAACCTTATTGACCGTAGGATACAAAAACTGTACAGAAAGGATGGCTGGCTCTTATGAAGGGACGGATGCGGCCCTATCTGCCGGAACTGACGATCCGGGACTACAACACCTATATGCGTTATCTCCGCGGGGTGCGGCGGCAGATGTACAAGTCTTACGGCTTCTACGCCTGCCATCTGCTGCGCACCAACGGGGTGCTGTTTGCCATCCTGTCCGACAGTCTGGCGGGACGGATGCCTACCTGCAAACGGCAGCGGGTGCCCGGTACGCCGTTCCGGCGCAGCATGATGTGCCAGACGCTGGGCATCCGGCAGGCGGCGCAGGTGGAGATCCTGATGGGGTGGCATAACCTGCAGGACCGCAAGTACAGCGAACTGCGCCCGGCAAAGCGCCTGCGCCGCGCAGCGGACAAGCTGCTGCTGCGCCGCGCCTACGACAAAGCACGGCAGGAGAACCCGGCACTGGAGCGGCTGTTTGCGCAGGAGCGGGAGCAGGCGGTGGTGCAGATGAACCTGAGCGCCAAAAACTACGCCCTTGCCGCCGAGCCTATGAGCAACGTCTACGGCGCTTTGTACTCCACGCTGGCTACGGACGACCACAACCAGCGCAAGAGCATGCGGTACATTGGCAGCTGTATCGGACGCATCTTCTATCTGCTGGATAAGGCCGAACGCTTTGAGACCGACCGCCGCAACGGTCAGTACAACGTGTTTGTGGTCAACGAGCTCAACGGGCAGGCTGCCGCTATAGAGAACGCCCGGCGGCAGGCGCTGGCAGCGGTCAACGACCTGATGCGGGCGTACAAGATGCTGGACCTCAAACTGAATGACACCCTGCTGAACAATATCATGATCTTAGGTCTGCAACACGCGGTCTACCCGCTGGAGCAGGATGTAGATACCGAAAAGTGGGAGATCCCATGAAGAAACGAAAAAGCAAAAGCTGGGCCATGGCCTACTGCGGCATGGCGGCGGCGCTGTGCGTGGCACTGATGCTGCTGGGCACCATCATCCCCATAGCCATGTTCATTGCACCGGCGGTGGCCAGCTTTCTCATTGCAACGGTGTGCATGGAGTGTGGCATCACCATGGCATGGACGGCCTACGCCGCCGTCAGCCTGCTGGGGCTGCTCTTTGTGCCGGATAAAGAGATCGCCCTGATCTTCACGGTGCTGCTGGGCTATTACCCGCTGGTAAAGCCCCGGTTTGACCGCATCCGTCCCCGGGCATTGCAGCTGGTGTGTAAGCTGCTGCTGTGCAACGCGGCGGTGCTGGCGATGTACGGTCTGCTGCTTGTGCTGGTACCGGCGGGCAGCGTCTCGCAGGAGCTGCGCACCACTGCGCTGGCAATGACCCTGCTCACGCTGGCTATGGGAAATGTAGCCTTTGCCCTGTACGACCGCGCACTGTGCAATATGTTGCTGCTGTACAAGCTGAAGTGGCAGCCCAAACTGCATAAAATGCTGGGGATGCACTGAATCCCCAAAAACCATTGAAAGAAGGAATGTGTACTACAAGCTGACGCAAAGCGCCGGGCCACACGGGTGACAGCCGTGAGGGTGACGAGGAGAGGAATCATCGAAAGATTCGGCGGATGTTTCTCCGGCTGAGGGCTATACCAGCCGCAGAACAGGGCAAAAACCGGCAGCAATACCGAAACAGAACCCTGCAAAGAAAGCCATACAAGAACATAGACTTTGATAGAGGAAACTGACTGTGCAGCAGCGCATTTCGGCGCGCCGCAGTCGGTCTGGAGGTATTTTGTATGTGTGGCATTGTAGGTTATGTCGGGATGCGCAGCGCCCAGCAGGTGCTGCTGGACGGTTTGGAGAAGCTGGAGTACCGCGGGTACGATTCTGCCGGTGTGGCGCTTACCCAGCGGGACGGCATCCGCGTGGTCAAAAGCAAGGGGCGGCTTTCCACCCTGCGCAGCAAGCTGGAAGAGCTGTCGCTGCCCCAGAGCAGCTGCGGCATCGGTCATACCCGCTGGGCGACCCACGGCGAGCCCAGTGACGTGAACAGCCACCCGCACTCCACGCCCCGGGTCAGCATCGTGCACAACGGCATTATTGAGAATTACGGCGCGCTGAAGGAGCGTCTGATCGCCAAGGGCTACACCTTTGCCAGCGAGACCGACACCGAGGTGCTTGTAAAACTCATCGATAGCTGCTATCATGGCGAGCCGTTGCAGGCATTGCAGGCTGCGCTTGCCAAGGTGCGGGGCAGCTACGCGCTGGCAGTGCTGTTCAAGGACTACCCGGACACCATCTTTGCGGTCAAGCGGGAAAGCCCGCTCATTGTGGGCTGGGGCGAGGGCGAAAACTTTGTGGCTTCGGATATCCCGGCACTGCTCAAGTACACCCGCCGGTACAGCGTGCTGGAAGAAGGGGACATGGCTGTGTGCACGGCACAGGGCATCCGCTTCTATAACGAGTTCGGCGAGGCAGTCGAGCGCGCAGAGCTGACCGCAGACTGGGACATGGAGGCCGCCGAAAAGGGCGGCTATCCCCACTTTATGCTCAAGGAGATCAACGAGCAGCCCGCCGCCATCACGGCAACAGTCAGCCCCCGGGTGGAGAACGGCCTGCCGGATCTGCGCATCCCGGAACTGACGGACGAAAAGCTGCGCAGCATCGGTACAGTGCATCTGGTGGGCTGCGGCACGGCCATGCACGCCGGTATGGTGGGCAAGACCGCCATCGAGACGCTGGCACGGGTGCCCGCAGAGGTGGATATCGCCAGCGAGTTCCGCTACCGCGACCCCATTCTGAAGCCGGAGGATCTGGTCATCATTATCAGCCAGTCCGGCGAGACCAGCGATACGCTGGCTGCTCTCAAGCTGGCTAAGAGCCGGGGCGTGCCGGTGCTTGCTATCGTGAACGTGGTGGGCAGCAGCATTGCCCGGGCAGCGGACTACGTCATGTACACCTACGCCGGGCCGGAGATCGCGGTGGCGTCCACCAAGGCCTATATGGTGCAGCTGTGCGTGCTGTACCTGTTTGCCCTGCGCTTGGCCTACGCGCGCGGGCAGCTGACCGAAGAAAAGACCAAGTACTACACCGCCCAGCTGCTGCACGCATCCGAGGTCATCAAGCCCCGCCTTGCGGACTGCGAGCAGATCAAGTACCTTGCCAGCCGCTATGTGAACACCCAGAGCTGCTTTTTCATCGGGCGCGGGTTCGACTACGCCCTCTCGCTGGAGGGCAGCCTGAAGCTGAAGGAGATCAGCTATGTGCACTCGGATGCCTACGCGGCAGGCGAGCTGAAGCACGGCACCATCAGTCTGGTCACGGACGGCGTGCCGGTCATCGCGCTGGCCACCCAGAAAAACGTCTATGAAAAGACCATCTCGAACGCCAAAGAGACCCGCAGCCGTGGGGCGCGGGTGCTGCTGTTCACCACAAAGGACGCGGAAGTGCCGGAGGGCGTTGCCACCGAGGTCATCCGTCTGGACGAGTACGACGACATCCTGATGCCGTTGCAGCTCATCGTACCCTTGCAGCTGTTCGCCTACTACATGGCGGTGCTGCGCGGCTGTGACGTGGATAAACCCCGCAATCTGGCCAAGAGCGTAACGGTGGAGTGATAGGGAAGAATAGGATTTAGAATGGTCTCCGCTGCGCTCTGACCATTTTTAGCGGAAGAATATTTTTTAATTTTACAAGTCTGGAAAATCTGCGGATTTTCCAGACTTGTTTTTTCACGGGAAAAGCCATCCCCTAAAGGGTATCTCTTCTTGTGAAAAAGTGGTTTAGAACCGCCCACAGGCGTTTCTGAACCACAGTAAAAATCATCTTTTCTCTGAATATGGTCGGAGCCGAACGGAGACCATTCAAAATCGTCTAAAACACAAAGCCGCCCGCTGCACAAGCTTCTGTGCAGCGGGCGGTCGTTTATGCAGGAAGAAATGGAAAATTACCAGAACCAGTAGCGCTTTTTGAATGCGATGTAGGCAATGGCAATGATAACGATCACCACGCCGCCGGCGATAAAGAAGGTCCAGTCGATATTGCTGAACCGCAGGTTCTGGTTAGTCAGCAGGTAGCGTCCGGCAGTGTCGGCGGTGATCACACCGTCCTTGTAGCTGTTCAGGTACTGCCACTTGTTGCTGATGGTGTTGTACAGGTACAGGCGGGAGTAAGCGCTCACGTCCAGCTCCAGCTGCACCGCACAGGGAAGGGTGCGGCCGTTGTCCAGCTCAAACTCCAGCCCCTCTTCACTCTCGGTGAAGGTGATGGCGGTGTCGATTTCGCTGGTGGTGCTCTTCACGTCCTTACCGGAAACGTTCAGGGTGTAGCCGTCGCCCACCACGCACAGGGTCTTGCCGGTGGTGCGCAGGGCGTTCAGAATCTCGCCGGTCACGGTGGGCACCTCAGACTGGGCAAACACCACCTGATCCTCATTGCTTTCCTGAATGGTCTGCACCACAGGGTCCAGCGGGATGGGGGTGCTGTCGTCCGGGGTATCGGTGCCGTCATTGCTGGTGTTGCTGCCGGAGGAGGCATCTGCCGAGCGGTTCACGATGACCGTGACCATGGCAGTGGCCTTGCCGTTGGAGATGGTAATGGAGGTAGAGCCGGTGCCTACCGCCGTGACCACGCCCGTGGGGCTGACCGTGGCAATGCTGCTGTTGCCGGACTTGAAGGTGAAGGACTGGGATGCGCTGGCAGGGGTAGCCTTGGCGGTAATGGTGCGGGTGGCACCGGGCTTGAGCACGATGTAGTTGGTGCTGGGGGTGATCGCCTGCCCGCTGTTGTTGGAGGTGGTGCCGCTTGTGCCGGTGGAGGAATCCGTGGGCAGGGCAAGCACTGTGACAGTGGTGGTGGCTACCACCGAGCCGCAGGTGGCGGTAATGGTGGCTTTGCCGGGGGCTACGCCGGTCACGCGGCCAAAGCTGTTCACCGTGGCGATCTTCTCGTTAGAGGAGGTCAGGGTGACAGTGGCGTAGTTGGAGGCAGAGCTGGGGCGCACCTGCAGCGAAGCCGACACCGAATTGCCCACATAGATGGTGTTGGAGGAGAGGGAAAGATCCATCTCGGTCACGATCATGGAGGAGTCCATGGACACCACGATGGTGTAGGCGCAGATCTGGTTGCCGGCGGCTGCCGTAACGGTGGCGGTGCCAACGCCCACAGCCTGTACCACGCCGCTGCTGCTTACGGTCAGCACGCTGCTGTCATCGGTCAGAAAGACCACAGAGTCGGTGCTGTAACTGGGCTTGACCACAGGGGACAGCTGCTGGGAAGCGCCCAGCAGCATATTGGCAGAGTAGCTGCCGGTGGCAATGCTCTCGGCGGGCACGTCCTTGAGCCAGGGCAGTGAAACGCCGTTCTGCTCTTCAACAGGCAGGCTGGCGGCGGCAGCGCTCAGTGCGGTGCCGCATACCAGCACACCCAGCATCAGCACACAGGCGGCCAGTTTCTTTGCGGTTCGAATCATGTTGTTTGTACCTCTTTGGGGTGGTGTAAAAGGGGGCATCCTGCCGTGCTGTGCAGTCCGCTTTTAGCGGATCAGCACGCCCAGAGCCTCCATGGCATACTCAAAATAGGTGACCTGATCGTATTCCACGCGGGCGGTCACGCTCATACCGTTGGAAAGATCCACCTTGTCGCCGCTGCGGCTCACCACATAGGTGGCGTCGGGCTTGATGGTCATCTTGTAATAGGAAGCGCTGCTGCTGGCGGTCACGTCGCTGTCAATGGAGGTGACAGTGCCGGTCAGGGTGCCGTAGGAGTACTCCGACAGGCCGGTGATGGCGATCTTGCAGGGGTCGCCGACGTGCAGCAGGGGACGGTCGTTCACCGTCACCATGGCCATGATCTCCAGATCATCGTTCTCGCTGGCAACGGTAGCCAGTGCGGAACCGGCGCTCAGCACCATGCCCTCCTTGTAGGGGGTGTCCATGTGGATCACGCCGGAGGTGGGGGCGTAGATGTAGTAATCGTTGGCGCCGGTGTTCAGGGAATCCATCTGCGCCTGCAGGTTATCCACGTTGACCTGTGCGCTGGTAATGCTCTGGGAGATGGTCTGCATGGTGGAGTAGTACAAAGACTCCAGCTCGCTCTGGTTCTGCTCCATCAAAGCCTTGATCTGGGTGTCGGAGTAGCCGGCAGCCTGATAGGTGGCGGCGTCAAAGGTCTTTTGCGATACCTGACTTTTGTAGGTCTGGTACTGGTAGTAGTAGGGCTGATCCTCGGCGCTTGTCTCGTCGAAGTAGTTGGTGTCGTCCTGAATGCACTTGAGCAGCTTGTTGTACTGGTCCAGCTGCTTCTGGTAGATATCCAGCTGGCTTTGCAGGGTGTCCTTCTGCATATCCAGATCGGTACTCTTCAGCCGGGCGATCAGGTCGCCCTCGTTCACATAGCTGCCCTCGGAGACATACAGTTCGGTAATGGAGCCGGAGTAGCTGGACATGATGTAGGTCTTGTTAGCGGCCTGCACCACACCGCTGTTCTGGCTGACATAGATGCGGTTGGTCTGGGTGCTCCAGATCACCAGAAAGATCATGAACAGGCCGGTGAGAATGACAAAGGCGTACCCGTAAGGGGGCAGCTTTTTGTCCATCATGATCCGGCGGTCCTGCAGATCCGAAAGGTTCTGAATGGTTGTCGTCATAATTATTTGGTCTCCATAAATACGTCGATCACGGCATCGTCATCGTCCTGATTGACATAGATGGTATAGTTGTCGCCGGTCAGCTTGATGTCGTTTTCAAAGGCCATGATCTGCAGCTTTGCAGTGGCCAGCTGGTTGTGGCTCATCGGGCCGGTGTAGTGGGCGTACAGGCAGTTTTTCACCCGCAGCACAGCGTCCATGTGGTAGCCGGGCTCCATCTGGGTGATCATCTGGGTGGCCTGCTGCATCATGTACAGCTCCGGCACATGATCCGGGCCGGTACCCATCTTTACCGCCTGCACCAGCGGGCCGATAGGCTGTGCGCCGTTGCTCTTCATAAAGTTCTGCATCTGGGTCAGGATGACCGGCAGATTGCCCAGCTCCTCCGGGCGCACAAGGCGGGAGAGAACGTTGGTCAGCTTAAGCGTTTTGTTTTCAGCAACTTTAATCTCGTTCATGATAAATTACCCCTAATCCTGTTATATTTTTTAATGTGAGCCGAAACAAAAAGGTGCCCGGAAGCGTCTGCCTCCGGGCACACCATAACGAGGCATTCTTCGGTTTCCCGCCGGGCGGGAAAAAGCTTATGCAGCATCCGGGCAAAGGCTGTGGATGCGGTGCGGTCAGTAGGTGATGGACTCGCCGTCGTCGTCCTCTTCCAACGTAGCGCCGGGCAGCTGTTCAACAGGCTCGGGCTTGCGCTTGCGGAAGATGCCCTGCTGCATATTCCACAGTTCGGCATAGCGGCCATCCTTTGCCAGCAGTTCATCATGGGTGCCGCGCTCCACGATCTTGCCGTGATCCATCACAAGGATCAGGTCACAGTCACGGATGGTGGAAAGGCGGTGCGCCACGATCAGCATGGAACGGTCTGCCAGCTGCTCGTAGATCATGTTGAAAATCAGCGTTTCGGTGGCGAAGTCCAGATTACTGGTGGACTCGTCCAGAATGTAGAGGTTAGAGTCCTTTAGGAAGGCGCGCGCCAGTGCGATACGCTGCTTCTCACCGCCGGACAGACCGTTACCGGCTTCCTCCAGATAGGTGTTGTACTGCAGCGGCAGATGACGGATAAACTCGTGGGCATCGGCCTTCTTGGCAGCTTCCTTCACCTCGTCCAGCGTGGCATCCATGCGGGAGATGCGGATGTTGTCGTAGATGGTTTTACTGAACAGCTCGATGTTCTGGGGCACATAGGCAATGGCGCGGCGCACCGAACTGTTGGTGTACTCGGCCAGATTTGCACCGTTAATGTCGATCTCGCCGTCCTCGGGGTCGTAGTACTTCAGCAGCAGCTTGGTAATGGTGGATTTGCCGCTGCCGCTGCCGCCCACCAACGCCACCTTTTTACCGGCGGGAATGGTGAAGCTGATATGATCCAGCGCGGGAGCGCGGTTGCCGTAGCGGAAGGTGACGTCCTTGAACTCGATGTCGCCCTCCACTTTGTCCAGCTCGCTCTGCTCCACGCCGTCGGCGGTCTCGTACTCGGCGGGGTAGTCCATGATCTCGGTCAGACGTTTCATGGAGATGCTGGCCTCCTGGATCTGCATCTGCAGACCGATCAGGTTGCTCAGGGGAGAGGTGAAGTAGCCGGACAGGGTGCTGAAAGCCATAAAGCCGCCCAGTGTCATCTCGCCGTTCAGCACCTGACTGATGCCCACATAGGTGGTCAGCATACTGAAGCCGGTGGAGATGAAGGAGGAGATCAGACCCTGTGTGGTGCTGATGCGGCTGGAGCGCAGGCTGATCTTCAGGCTCTTCATGTACTCGCGTTCCAGATTATCCAGCTCGGTCTGCTCGTTGGCGTTGCACTTGACGGTCTCGATGCCGCGCAGGCTCTCGATCATCTGGCTGTTCAGCGCAGCAGACTGTGCCATGCTCTCTTCGTTGATCCGCTTATAGGGCTGCTTGTACACCAGCACCAGCAGGATGCTGACCAGCGCCATGAACAGCGAAATGGAGAACAGCATGGCGTTCATGCGGAACAGGATGATGCCGGTGATGACGGCCATGGAGATATCCATCACAAGGCTCAGCGCAATGCTGGTAAAGATGGATTTGATGGTGTCTGCGTCCGAGTAACGGGTGGTGATATCACCGGTCTTGCGGGTGGCAAAGAACTTCATGGGCAGGTTGAAGATGTGCCCGAAGTAACCCAGCATCAGCGGGATATCAATCTTGATGGACAGATGGATCAGCACCCATTGGCGCACAAAGCCGATCAGGGTACTGGTAATGCTGACCACGCTGAACACTAAGATCAATGTGACCAGCAGGTTGTTCAGCCCGTAGGGCAGCACCTCGTCCATCAAGATCTTATTGAACATGGAGGACGCGATGCCCAGGATGGTGGTGATGACCGAGCTGAGGATGGCGTAGAAGAACAGCTTTTTCTGGGGCAGCAGCAGGTTGATATACCGCTTCATCATGCCGCCCTTTTCAATCTTGCCGCCCTTGAACTCCGAGGTAGGGTTCAACAGCAGCAGAACGCCGGTAAAGTTCTTGTAGAACTCGTCCAGACTGATTTTTTTCAGCTCCGTGCCGGGGTCGCCGATGATGACGTAATCCTTGCACTTATGCTTTTTGCCTTTTTCCTCTTCTTCCTTGCGGGTTTCGGCGTCCTGCAGCATGTGCTTGCGGCGCGCGCCGTCATCCTTGATGGTGGTCTTTTTGAACACCACAACAAAGTGAGCCAGACCCTGATCGGTAATGACCTGAGCAATACAGGGAAGCGAGAAATCGCTCAGAAAGTTTTCGCGGTCCACGCGGACTGCGGCGGTGGTAAAACCAAGCTCATTAGCGGCTTTTTGCAGGCCTATAAGGTTGGTGCCTTTCAGGTCGGTACCCATCATATCCCGCAGGCGGGTGATGGTAACTTCCTTTTTGTAGTGCAGGCACACCATGGCCAGACAGGCAGCCGCACAGTCGGTGGTATCGTGCTGCCGGACGTAGGTATAACGCATAGATGTTTCCTTTTACTCTCAAGATTTATTCAAACGACACCAAGCTGCCCTGCCGCCCCGTGTTTGCCGCACAAAGCTACCGGCCGGCCTGCTGATTTGACCAACGAAAAAACTGCGCTCCTGCACGGCAGCCTTCTGACCGGGGGAGCGCCTGTCTGTGGGGAAGAAAAAGCTGTGCGGGCTGCGCAGTGCCTTTTCCACGCCTATAAACTTATAAAAGTATACCACATCCACTAGGGTTCTTCAAGGCGATATTTTTTAAGAACCGTTAAGAATGGGTGAAAAAAGATACAGAAAAACAAAAAAGCGATGGAAAAATATCCATCGCTTTGCTGGCGCCTCTTGCCTGACTCGAACAGGCGACACCCTGATTAACAGTCAGGTGCTCTAACCGACTGAGCTAAAGAGGCATATCAGTGACTGCGAGAAATATTATACCGCAGTCACTGCACTTTTGCAAGCCTTTTTTGCAAAAATTCGGAAATCAAATTTTGCAGCCTGCCCCGGAGCGAAAGCCTTCACCCCTTGGGGGAAGATGGCTCGTAGCGACTGAGGGGGTACTGGCACGCAAACTCCCTCAGTCACGGTTGCGCCGTGACAGCTCCCTCGGAGAGGGAGCCTCTGGCGCGCCCGGGAACTTTGCACTTTAGCCAGAAACCTTGCCGCCATGCCAAAGGCCCCATCTTAGAGGGGGGCTGTCGAGCGCAGCGAGACTGGGGGAGTTCCAGCCGGTTGCCGCTAGGCTTTGACTGAGGGGGTATTAACCTGACGGCTTGGCAATTGCCGGGCACAAAAAAGCAGCGCAGAAACGCCCGTAGGTGCTTCTGCGCCGCTAGAATAAGGATGCTTTTGTAAAATTACTTCAGCTTGCTCTTGGCCTTCATGCGCTGGTCGTGGTTCAGGATCTGCTTGCGGATGCGCAGGTTCTCCGGGGTGACCTCCAGCAGTTCGTCCTGAGCGAGGAACTCCAAGCAGCCCTCGAGGCTCAGCTTGCTGACCGGGATCAGGCGCAGCGCGTCGTCAGAGCCGGAAGAGCGGGTGTTGGTCAGGTGCTTGGTCTTGCAGACGTTCACGTCCACATCCTCGCCGGAGGCGGTGTAGCCGATGACCATGCCCTCGTACACCTTCTCGCCGGCATTGACAAGCAGGGTGCCGCGCTGCTGGGCGTTGTACAGGCCGTAGGTGACGGCGTCGCCGGTCTCAAAGCTGACCAGAGAGCCGGTGGAGCGGTTGGCGATCATGCCAGCCCAGACGTCGTAGCCGTCAAAGATCTGGTTGATGATGCCCTCGCCGTGGGTATCGGTCAGGAACTGGTTGCGGTAGCCGAACAGGCCGCGGCTGGGCATCCGGAACTCCAGACGGACACGGTCGGTGCCCAGAGACTCCATCTGCTGCAGGATGGCCTTGCGGGTGCCCAGACCGGTCATGACAGCACCCTGATACTGGGTGGGCACGTCGATGACGACATGCTCCATAGGCTCGTAGGTCTTGCCGTCGATGACCTTGGTCAGAACGTGCGGGGGAGAGACCTGCAGCTCGTAGCCCTCGCGGCGCATGGTCTCGATCAGGATGGACAGGTGCATCTCACCACGGCCCATGACGCGGAAGGAATCGGTCGTGGGGGAGTCCTCCACCTTCAGGGCAACGTCCTTCAGCAGTTCCTTCTGCAGACGGTCACGGATCTGACGGCTGGTGACGTACTTGCCCTCGCGGCCTGCCAGCGGGCTGTCGTTGACGGAGAAGGTCATCTCCACGGTGGGGTCGTTGATCTTGACGAAGGGCAGCGGCTCGATCTGAGCGGGGCTGCACAGGGTGTTGCCGATGGTCACATCCGGCAGACCAGAGAAAGCCACGATATCGCCTGCGGTGATGTTATCGCAGGGCTGACGGCCGTTTGCCTGAAAGTCATACAGCTTGGTCAGGCGGCCGCGCATCTTCAGGTCGGGGTTGTGCCAGTCGCACACCACAACTTCCTCGCCCACCTTGGCAACGCCGTTCTGGATGCGGCCGATGCCGATACGGCCCACGAACTCGTTGTAGTCCACAGAGGACACCAGCATCTGGAAGGGAGCCTCGGGGTCGCCCTCCGGCGGCTTGATGGTGCTCAGCAGGGTGTCGAACAGGGGAATCAGGTCGGTGCCGGGCACATCGGGGTCAAGGCTTGCAGTGCCCTGACGGCCGCAGCAGAACAGGATGGGGCACTCCAGCTGCTCGTCGGTAGCACCCAGATCCATCAGCAGGTACAGCACTTCGTCGATGACTTCCTTGATGCGGGCATCGGGACGGTCGATCTTGTTGATGGCCACCACAAGGCTCAGGTTCTGCTGCAAAGCCTTCTGCAGCACAAAGCGGGTCTGGGGCATGCAGCCCTCGGCAGCGTCCACCAGCAGCAGCACGCCGTTGACCATCTTCAGCACGCGCTCCACCTCGCCGCCAAAGTCGGCGTGGCCCGGGGTATCGACGATGTTGATCTTGACGCCCTTGTAGGTGCAGGAGCAGTTCTTGGCCAGAATGGTGATGCCGCGCTCACGCTCGATATCGCCGCTGTCCATCACGCGCTCGGCCACGGCCTGATTGTCGCGGAAAGCGCCGCTCTGACGCAGCAGGGCATCCACCAGGGTGGTCTTGCCGTGGTCAACGTGAGCGATAATGGCAACGTTGCGCAAATCGTTACGAACCATAAATTTCTACCTCTCTATTTGAAAAAACTCATAAAATACGAACGAACGTCATACAAACCTAAGTTTATAACAGAACAGGGTGGTTTGTCAAGATTGTATAAAAATTTTTTCTGCAATTCAGCATTATGACCGTAAACTTCCCGCAGATTTGTGCGGCGTGTACCTTAAAAATATGCTATACTAAAGCTATAAAACGAACCGGAGGTGTTTTGCATTGAAGCTGACATTTTTAGGCGCGAACCATGAGGTGACCGGCAGCTGCACCATGCTGGAAGCGGCAGGGCAGCGGTTTCTCATCGACTACGGCATGGAGCAGGGCAAAAATGTGTACGAAAACCAGCCCTTGCCCGTAGCCCCCGGCGAGATCGACTTTGTGCTCATCACTCATGCCCATATCGACCATACCGGCCTTTTGCCGCTGCTGGCACACAACGGCTTCCGGGGCAGGATCTACGCCACCATCCCCACGGTGGAGCTGTGCGGCATCATGCTGCGGGACTCGGCGCATATTCAGGAGTTTGAAGCCGAGTGGAAAAACCGCAAGGGCAAGCGCTCCGGCGCAGAGCCGGTGGAGCCCATGTACACCATACAGGATGCCGAAGCCGCCTGCCGCCTGTTTTTGGGCGTGGAGTACGACAAGCGCATCCAGCTTGCCCCGGGCATCGAAGCACGGTTCGTGGACGTGGGACACCTGCTGGGCTCTGCCAGCATCGAGCTGTGGATCACCGAGGGCGACACTACCACCAAGCTGGTGTTTTCCGGCGATATCGGCAACCTGGACCAGCCCATCATAAAGGACCCTGCCTATATCCAACAGGCAGACTATGTGTTCATGGAGTCCACTTACGGCGACCGCAACCATGCCCCCCGGCCGGACTATGTGGCAGAACTGGCAAAAATTTTGCAGCGCACCTTTGACCGGGGCGGCAATGTGGTAGTGCCCAGCTTTGCGGTGGGCCGCACGCAGGAGATGCTGTATTTTTTGCGGGAGATCAAGGAAAAAGGGCTGGTCAAGGGGCACGGCAACTTCCCGGTCTACATCGACAGCCCGCTGGCCACCGAGGCCACCCGCATCTTCCGGGACACAGACCCCGATTGCTTTGACGCCCAGACCCGCGCCCTGCTGGAAAAGGGCATCGACCCCATCAACGTGCCGGGGCTGCGCATCAGCGTGACCAGCGATGACTCCCGCATGATCAACACTGACCGCACGCCCAAGGTCATTCTGTCTGCCAGCGGCATGTGCGAAGCCGGGCGCATCCGCCACCACCTCAAACACAACCTGTGGCGGCCGGAATGCACCATCCTCTTCGTGGGCTTTCAGGCCGTGGGCACCTTGGGACGCACCCTCATTGAAGGAACGGACTTGGTCAAGCTGTTCGGTGAGCCCATCGAGGTAAAGGCCGAGATCTGTCAGCTGACCGGAATGTCCGGCCACGCGGACAAAGACGGTCTGTTGCGCTGGGTGAACGCCTTTACGGAAAAGCCCCGGCGGGTGTTCGTGATCCACGGCGAGGACGAGGTGGAGAACCGCTTTGTGGACACCCTGACCGAGCAGGGCTTTACCGCCTGTGCGCCTTACAACGGTGCGCAGTGGGCCATCGGTGCCGAGGGCGCAGTCTGCCTGCAGGAGGGTACGAAGGTCCGCGTGGAGCAGAGAACAGGCGAGGGCACAAGCCGCGCCGCTACCGTGTTCCAGCGGCTGGTCAGCGCCGGTAAGCGCCTGCTGCGGGTCATCGAGCACAACGAGGGTGGCGCAAATAAAGATCTGGCAAAATTTGCCGACCAGATCAACGCCCTGTGCGACAAATGGGACAGGTAATGCAGGCGCATTTTGCAGGAAGGTAAGCTGAGAAAAGCGCAGCTGCGTCAAAAGCTTCCCGTGGCTTTACGCCGCTGAAAAAAGAGAAGAGTTTTTTGTAAAAAACCGTTGACAAGCGCCCCTCCGGCTGGTATAATAACCCATGTCGTCAGGCACAAAGCCAAGCATCTGGGGGTTTAGCTCAGCTGGGAGAGCGCTTGCATGGCATGCAAGAGGTCACCGGTTCGATCCCGGTAATCTCCACCAGAAAGAAAAGCACTGCACAGGAATGTGCAGTGCTTTTTTGTTGTGTCTGCCCAGCTATGCAGCCACTAAATTCATGCTGGACATTTGCGGAAAGTTATGGTATAATTCTTTCTGCAATTGCGGGTATAGTACATCGGCTAGTATATCAGCCTTCCAAGCTGAGGAGGTGGGTTCGATTCCCATTGCCCGCTCCAAACAGAAAAGACGCTGGTTCGTAAAGAATCAGCGTCTTTCTTTATCCTCTGGCCCCACTTTTGGCCCCACTTCGGATTTTGAAAGGCAAAAAGCCCTTGCAAAATCCAAAAAGAAAAGAGCCGGGCGGCTGCCTTTCAGCAGCTTCCCGGCTCGAATTTTTTTCAGTCCCAGATGTGCTCGTCAAGATACGCTTTCCATTCAGCGTCTGCATCTGCAAGGGCCTTCTCGTAGTCATCACCATTGATGATGCGCTCCAGAGCCTTCTTGTATGCGCTCGCCTGAACATAGTTGGCGGCAAGCGAACCGGCTTCAGCTTTGCGGTATGCTGCGGCGCGGGGGTATTTCTTCCGCAGGGCCTCAATGCCTTCAGGGGTAACAGAAGGCTTGCTCGGAAAAATTGCATCATCATTTTCAATGGCCCGGTTGAACGCTTCCCGATAATTCAGCAGAGCCTCGTTCGCGGCTTCCAGCTCTTTCAGGCCCTCAATGGCATCAATCTTCGCTTGCCGGTCTGCTGCGGCTTTCTTCTCGGCCTCTTCCTTTTCGATCAAGAAAGACAAGATTTCAGGCTTGTGAGCCTTCACATAGGCGGCATACGCCGGGGCATCAGACTTATGCACGGAGGTGGTGCCCACCTTATCACCCAAGCGGAAGGTGTGCGTGGCCTGCACAAACTCCTCGATGCTCATCTTCTCATACTTCATTGTTCGTTCCTCCTGCCCTTCGGGGCATTCTATTTATTATACCGCCCAGAGGCGGCGCATCAGCATGGATGGCGCAGGGCCATCACTTGACAACCCTCCCGGCGCTGTCAGTCAACGCCATCAGGAAGTCGAGCTCTTTCGCCCTCAGCTCGCAGTCGCCAAACAAGACACCAACGGCCTGCTTGACAGTATAGCGAACAAGGACATCTGCCACAGCATAGCCAGCCACAGGAGCCTGTGCGGGCTTCTGAGCAGCCGCAACCGGAAAGCGGATGGAGTTATCGGCATCAGGCTGCTCTACATCAGCAGCAGTGTCGGCAGCATCCATGTCGCCGCAAGCCTCAGGCGCATCGGCGGTGATGATGTGCTCTTCAGTGGCAGGCTCGCCATCGACCAGCTCACGTTCTGCGCGGTAGACGCAGGCCATGGAATAGTGGTCAGGAACGATGTACTCACCGTTGCTGTCCTCGTAGAGCTTTGCGCGGCGGGTTTTGCCGTGACGCTCAAAGACAACCGTCTTCGGGGTGCGCTTGACGATTTTGATAACGCTCAGGGTCTCATGGTCACAAGCATACTGGTCATAATAAGTGTGGCCGACTTCAAAACGCTTCATCATGGTAAGTACCTCCTAAAGTACATCAATTCTTGTTTGCATCCCTTGTTCTGAGGACATAATACCACGATGAGGGTATATTGTCAATAGAAAAGATACTCTTTTTTGAGGATTTCGTATTGCCAAACGGGATAAAACCATGTATAATAGGATGCAGAATGGAGGCCGTAAAATGTCAGCATCAAAAGTTATCAAGCAGCTCATGGCCGAAACGGGAACCACCGTCCGGGAACTCGCCGCCGGTATGGGCTGCACCCCTCACAGCCTCAGTAACAGGCTTTGCCGGGGTACATTCACCTATACGGACTATCTGAAAATCGTGTCACTGATGGGCTGCACAGTCCAGACAGTGACCAGCTCCGGCAAGGCGTTCCAGAACGACTATGAGCCGGACGTGCCGGAAGAGCAGGCAAAATAAAAAATCCCCCCGCTGTACCTACATGGACCTCGCGTGGAACGTGAGGCTTCGGTATCAGCAGGGGGATTTTCGTCTAATATAGGGGCCTTTCGTCTCAAACCGGGTATGGATGAGAGGAAGGCCCTGCCGCCGCAGCAGCCAAATGAAAAATCAAGAATGAGCAGCCCCACAGGGCCACCCACTCTCTACAAAGGCTCGCAGCCTTTCAAGTAAGAACATCTTACCAGAAAATGGGCTGAATTGCAATAACACGGCTTTTTAGCAGGCTTAATGCTCGAAAATGGCCGTTTTTGTGCAGATTCAGGGTTTAAGTTCGACTTTTTGGGCCTCTTAGGTCGAACTCATTCCCAGAAAGCGGTATTTCAGGTGCCAACAAAATGTAAGCACCTCAGGCCCAGACCATTTTCGGCACCTCACGAAAAAGGTATGTCTGCGCGGCTCCACGAAAACATCAGTGGAAGGACTTGGTGAGCTTGTCGTAGGTCTTATCGGCCTCGATGGCAGCCTGAGTAAAGGACTGATTGTACCACCAGTTGATGATGGCAGACACGGTGGTGAAGCCTGCGGTGATGAGCTGCTCCAGCTGCTCACTGTCGATGGGCAGGATGGGCTTGCCGAGGGCAGACAGCACCTGATTGGTCAGGGCCAGCAGCAGGACAGCAGTGCGAGCGATAGTACCAGCAGAAATTTTGTTCGTCATAGTGTTCTTTCCTTTCCGAATCCATACATCGGTGTCACGGATGGGCAGGGCCTTGCAGCGGTTATACAGTTCCGTTCCAGTCCCGTTGCCACCCAACGTGTGATAGCTGCGGTAGAGGTATTCGATGTTTTTGAGGCCGGGGGTATCAATATACCCCTGCTGCAAATAGAAGTGGCAGGCCTGATAAATGCGGTCATGCAGGATAGCGAGCAGGCCCTCTTTCATGGCCTTGTACTTCACCACCACCGCAATGAACGCGGCTCCCAGCAGGCCGAAGGCCCACTCTGCCCAGTATTCGAGGATAAATTGCCACATTGGAATCACCCCCCATCAAAGGAATTTGTCTGCCCCCGAAAGGGCAGTCCAGCTCTTGGGGCCGCAGATACCATCAGCAACAAGGCCGTGCTTGCGCTGGGCATCCATCAGGGCCGCGGTAGTGCCAGGGCCGAAGCTCCCGTCAGCCTTCACCTTCAGCAGCTTCTGCAGCATGATGGTCGCGCTGCGGTTTGCGGCTCCAGAGCATCCCTGCTTGATGGTAGGCAGGATGAAGGCATTGTAGGTGGTGCTGGGGTACACACCGGGCGAGGTACAGAGCCATGTGGACTTGCCGCCGCGCGTGTCGGTGTGGACGATGGCCGCCTTGCTGTGCCAGTAGATACCAATACCGCCGAACCCGGCTTTCTGGGCCAGAATGCCCAGAGCAACAGGGTTGACAGAGCGATTGTCGGTTCTCCAGTCAGCCGCAATGCCATAGAGGTGGCGGCTCTGCTTGCTGCCTCCGACATCTTTGCTGGCGTTGTGCTTCACGCAGCGGTAGCCAGAGGTGACCTTGACCTTTTTGCCGAGCTTGTCACGAAGGGCCTGCATCTTCTCCACGAGCTCCCTGTCGATCATCTGCGCCGTGCATCCACACGGGCACTCGAACTCATAGAGAGAAAAATTCTTCGTCAGCGCGGTCTTGTCGCCGCGCTGGAAGGTTACGATGTCCAAATAATCATCTCCTGTTCTCGCTGGCCAGAGGGCAGCCACGCACACTGCATTCAGCTACCAGAACAGCAAACTCGCCGCGTTCCTCAGAGGTGTCTGCGCCGGCAGCCTCCAGCAGGGTGAGCAGCTTTTCGCACAGATCTGGCCAGCTCATCCGTCAGCCCTCCTGCTTTTCTTCCAGCAGCTTCCGGGTCAGCTCCCGCACCTTGGCCGGAACCTCGTCAATGGTCATCTTGCCAATCTTGATCTGAGTGGCATAGAACTTTGCCAGTTTATTCAGCATCCAGAATCACCTCCGCGAGGGCCGCAACAGCATCCTCCATAATGCTCACACGCTCGGCCAGAGTAGGCAGGCCCTTACTCTCGGCATCATCGTCCTCGACTTCGTCCTCGGTCTTACCACTGGCGATGCTCCACCAGTAGTCGAACTTCGCCTCGACTTCCTCAGCAGTCACGGTGCCGCGGTAGCGGTGCTGAACCTCCTCGCAGCCGAAGCCGGTGGTTTCCACTTCAGAGGTCTGGCCTTCCTCGTCAGTCACGGTGTTGGTCACAGTACACTCGGCAATGTCGCGGCGCAGAATAATATCCGTGCCGGTACTGACCGGGTACACCTCAACAGCAGCAGGCTGCTTCTCGTAAAATTCTTTGCTCATGCTTGATGATCTCCTTCCTATTGTGCTGGCTCACGCTCACACGGGCAAGCTGCAGCAGCTTAGAAAAACTATATTTAACAGAGAAGTGGACACTATCGGAATACTTCACCCAACCTTTGTAGGCAGCTATGCAGGCAGCCCTCCACCACGGAAGAAAGCCCAGCCTCTGCACATCATCCCACGCCCTCAAGGTCTGCCTGCGGATACGCTGGAACACGCGGCCTCGGATGATGGTGTAAGTCCTACGGACCACAAAGCCCATCATGTCCACGCCATCGGTACGCTGGCAGCATCCAGCTTTCCGGCGTTCCTTCATAGCCTTTTCTTCTTCGAAAGAGGCGATGTGATAGACTTGCCATGCGGGTTTGAGATTCAGGCCGAGGGTAGCTTTCGCCCATCGTGTAGCCTTCTTGATGACCTTCACAAGTTGTGAAAATCTGCCGTAGATTGAGGTATCATCCGCATAGCAGACAAGAGCCTTGACATAACGGTCAGACTTCCCACGGCGGCACTGTTCGAGGCTCAGGATGTAGCGGAGAACATAGGACATGACGTAGTTGAAGAGCCATGTGGAAAGATAAGAGCCAATGCAGAGATGGCCGCCCGGATAGTTCTCCATCAGGGCAGCCACGAACCACAGCAGCACCTTATTTTTGCCAACGTCCTTGCGCAGCAGCCTCATCACGCACTCGACAGTTACGGAAGGGTATGCCTTTTTGACATCCCCTTTCGCAACATCAGTCTTGCCAGTGAGCTTTTTTCGCAAGATGCGCTCTATCTTCCGTTTGCCAAGGGCCTGCCCCCTGCCTGGAACGCTGCCATACTGCACAGGCAGGAACTTCGCACGGAACAGAGGATGTAGAGCCTCCACCGCGATGTACTCCATAACCTGTTGCTTGGGGCTTTCTTGGCAAATATCCCTCAGCTTTTGGGTCAGACCATCCACTCGCTGAAAACAGCGAATCGGCAAAAGGTTCAGGTCACGCCTCACAATGCAGGCGGTCAGCTCCTCATCATAAGCGCGGATGGCGCGGGCAGTCTTTGGCATACAGCCATGCTTGTCCAGTCGTTCGAGGGCCAGCTCCTTTTTCGTGATATAGCCTGTCTTTATCAGCTCACGCCGAAAATCAGCTCTGCCCAGCTTTCCCTTGCTAAAGGCTCGGAAAACGGCAGGCAGATTGAATTTTGCCGATTCAACATTCACCTCGGCGGGTTTGCATTTCGATATCGTGGTATTTCCACCTTTCTGATAAAAAGCATCTGGTTGCTATCAGCAGCCTTCCCTTGCGGTACCAGCCGCTGCCGGTTTCAGGCAATTTTCGCACATAAGCGAGGATACTGCGGTGCAATGAAAGAGAAACGCCCATTTCTAACCTTGCATCCAGTTACGCCCAGAGAGCCGTTCCAGTTCGCGTTACCCAGCGAATTGTTCGAGTTGCGGCAGGCCACGCCGCAGTTGCCACCGTCATTGAGGTTACTCCAGAGCCAACCGGCACGGAGACCAGAGGCAGCGGGATTGACATTGAGGCCAGCTCCCTGACACCGCAGCACCCTTTTCAGGGTTTTGCAAAATCCTGAGAATGCAGTTACACTAAAGAGGGGCTTGCGGCCCCTCTTGTCCGGGCGGTGCCGGACAATTCACCCTGCTCGTTACCCGTTCAAACCATCCGCGCCCAGAGAGCCGTACCAGAGCGCGTGACCCAGCGAAAGGTTCGAGGCGCGGCAGGCCACGCCGCAGGCGCCACCGCCATCGAGGTAGCCCCAGAGCCAACCGGCACGGAGACCAGAGGCAGCGGGATCGACAGCGAGGCCAGCTTTACAGCCGACACCGCTGCCGGATGCGTTCACGCCGGAAGGCCACTCAACATCGCCGCAGTCGGTGTCCTCAATCCACTGCCAACGCCAGTTGGTGTTGTCCTTGGGGAAGGTCAGGGTGAGGCCCTCCTGCTTGACATAATCCTCGGTGACAGCCGTGCCAGATACCTTGCTCTGGTCCTTGCAGACGTAGCAGTCAAGGGTGAAGTCCTCGTTGGAATCCTTGCCCCACTGCCAAATCTCGTCACTGATAATCAGGTAGGAGCCGTTCTGGAACTCGATCTTCTGGAGCAGGCCCGGCTCCTTACCAGAGGTAGCACTATACTTGCTGCCATCGGTGCCCTGCACATCGTCATTCCAGCCGGAGAAGTAAGGCATGGTGCTGAGCAGGGTCTGGTCCTTCACGGTGTCAAAGGCTTCCGCGACATCCACATAGACAGCAGAATACTGGGCCTCCTCAATGGTGACAGGCTCAATGGCGGTGATGCGAACCTCGGTTGCAATATCGTGGACATCAGCCACGTTGCGGTCAGTGGAGCCGTCCGTATCAGTGCCGATGGAAATAGCACTGCCGACAAACAGGTTTGCAGCCTGTGCGGTGGTCAGGATAAAGCGTTTTGCGCCAGTCTCGGCCACGGCTGCCTTGTACTGGTAGTTGTAGGAGGAGCAGCCTTCAATGGTGCCGGAGTCGCCCTTCTTGGCGTACTTCAGGCGCATCATGCGGTCGAGGAACTTTGCAATGGCTCCAGAAGCACCAGAATACTGGGTGCCACGGGTGCGCCACAGAGCTACGCCAGAGGTATGGCTGGTGTAGTTGATGGGGGCCAGACCGGTGCCGCAAGATGCCTTGCCGCCAACCTTACCGGCATAATACTTCGGGTGGGCCATATATGCGTAGACATGGCCGGTACGGTCCTTGCCCTCGCGCCACTGCTTGAAACCGGTGGTCTGGTGGCACTTCATCTGGAGGTGCTGGTATCCATTCTCGCGCCACTCGCGGACGAAGGTATTCTTCTGAAGCACCCAGCACAGATGTTCGCCAGAACGCACATCATCCAAATCGTCGATATGCTCGACATAGAAGATTTCGTGGCTGCCGTCCTCCTTCTTTTCGGCGGCAACTTCCAGACACCAGAACTGCGGAAGGCGTGCAAAGTCATCGCGGCCCGGAGTAGAGGCAGTAGAAGGAGTGCAGACAAGGCCCACGCTGTCATCGGTCAGCTCACCAATGGCAGAGGTGCTTGTGGCGTACAGCGGAACGGTGCAGCCGTGGACGCGGTCATCTTCCAGCACATTGCCGAACCAGCGTTCCAGCATCTGCACCTTGGTGTACTTGGTGGAATCGTACTGTGCCTTCCACCACTCGACGAACAGGCTGTCCACCTCAGCTTTGCTGGTGGCGCAGGCCACCAAATGCTTGTAGCACAGGTCTGCCGCACCGGGGGTAGAGCATCCAGCAGCAGCGGCCCGCTGGATTGCGTTCAGCTGCTTCAGCGTGGTATCACGAGGGAAATTGATAACGGTATCTGCCATGTTTTAGTCCTCCTTAACGATGAAGTTCAGGCCGCCGTCAGTGGTATCGTAGACAGCCTGAACCTTACGGTTTTCAATGGCGATAATGCGCCGGTGGTTTTCGGCCGTGTTTGCCATCAGCTGCTTCGGGGCCTGATTGATATTATCGGCGTGGTTCGTATCGGTGGTTTCGGTGATCTCGATAGAATCAGAATACGCCGCGGTCTTGGGGTCAACAGTATACTTTTTCATGCTGCGTCCCTCCCGGCTCAGAATACGTCATCCAGAGTGTAGGTCATCTGGATGTCATCATCCTTGCCCTTGGCGGTAAAGGTCTTGATGCAGACCAAATCATTGGCAGCATCATACAGGCCGATCTCGCTGATGCTCTTGCCAGCCAGCTCGCTCTCGCTCAGGGTACACTCATAACGGATAGAGGTATCCGAAAGGACACTGTAGCCGTCAATCTTCTTGCGGTACATCTCAGCGGTCAAGGTGGTCTGGTTGTCCGTGGGAGGTACGACCTCACCTTTGCTGTTCACGCCGCCAGAGCCGAAAGCCATGCCAACGATTTTGGGCAGGGTAATAATGCCAGCCCTCGCCTGCACCAGCTTCTTTCTGGCGGTCTTGGTGATAATAACATTTTTCGCCATTAGATAGCCTCCTTGTTGTATTCAGAATCCAAAATCCTTGTGCCATCAAGACGGAGTGAGCCGTCCATGTACGCAAGGTCTTTCCGGGTTATAACAGTGACGTTCTCCATCTCCTCAGCCATACGAGGAGCAGAGGCAGCCACGGCGGCAGCGACAGGCCACGGCTGCCGGGACTTGTCCAGCAGCTCACTCCCGTCCAGTTTTGCAGAACCGTCCAGCTTCAGGGCTGTCCAGAAATGAACTTCGCCCCCATGCTTCACCTTGGCCGTATAGGATTCAGACAGCTCAGCCTTGAGGGGAATCCTCAGCCGGTGGATGATGACATCGTTCTGGGTGACGAACCGGCCCGCTCTGTACTTGATGGCGGCAGGCCAGTCTTGTCTCGACCAGTTCAGGCCCTCGGAACCATCCAGCAGCACAGAGCCATCGAGCCGGAGAGCAGGCCAAAAATACACGGCCATGCTGTGCCGCACTTTCTGGTTCGCGTACTGCTCAGATACTCCATACTGGAGGTAAACCCTCAGCTTTTTCAGGTCAATGCTCTGCGGCGTGTAGAACTCGCCCTGACGGTACATCAGGCCCAGCCGCAAATCATACTCGCGCATGGAATCCAGCAGCATGGAGCCGTCAAGATAGCCGCTGCCATCAAGTAGAGCCGCCCTCCAGAACGGAACGGCGGCCCTGATATTGATATTCCGCAACAGCATCTGCTCCAGAGTAGAGCAGTCAAGCACGGTGTCCATGCGGTCGATCATCGTATAGGTCGTATGAGACTGCTTGGCAGAATCAAGCAGCCTTTTTACGGCCTTGGTGTTCAGGGTTCCATCGCCAACGAAAACCACAATGAAAGTATTGGGATGGCTCACCTTGTAGCCATACTTGCCGCCATCGTGGATGTCGCATACGTTGGCCCAGAATCCGGTGACATTTCCAAGCATGGTTTCTATGCGGTAAGGTGTCATCGGGGCGCGTTGGTCACGCTTCTCGTAGATGAGCTTTCTGCGCTCTTCATAGGAGAGATAATCGCGCACTGGCAGCCCCCACTTGATTTCGTGGTACATCAGGCCCCACGTTGCCGTTTCGGGGAAGAACTGCAGGGGCAGCTCCTCGGCAATCAGCTTTTCGGCCTCGTCAAATTCAAGGCCCATGACCTGATACAGCCATTTGCCAACATAGGACTTGTCATAAAAGCCGGGGGTGACCGAGGCCAGCATTCGCTGGGCACTCTCGCTGGTGGGAAAATTTTCGAGGTCAACTTTCTTCGCCCTCATCCTGCTGCACCTCCTAGCCGAAACTTACCGTGCCGGTGGCAGGGTACTCGATATTCGCCAGCGTGATGTTATTCATGCTGCCGTTCATCAGGAAGGTGGAGAAGTCTGTCACGCCGGGGATGTCAGCCAGCAGCGGGCGAACATCGTTGTAGCGCAGGACATTATTTGCCTTTGCCTCCCCATACAGAGCTTTGACCAGCTCGCCAAACCGGGAAGTGATCTCTTCAACAGTGGTATGCTCGCTGTCGTAGATAAGGCCAGTGCATGTGTAGTTCACCTTCACAGTGGTTGCAGCCGCACAGGTCAGCTCCGCGCAGCCGGTAGGCAGTAGGCGGGCCGCCCGGTCAGCAGGAGACACAATGTGGTTGAACACAGCGTCCAGCAGCTCTTTATTTGCGGGCTGTCCGTTGCCATCCACCAGAACCAGCCGAACCGTGCCGGGGCCTTTCCACGCAGGGTCAACAATGCAGTCGCCAGCTCCAGCCTCTTTTGCCCACCGCTTGTAGTCGGTGTCGTTGCCGAGGTAGGTCATAGAGTTGCTATATTCCACAGCAATCCGGTCGTAGAAGTCATCGTTGCTCTCGCGCTCAGTACCGCCGGTGATGCTCTCTTTATTGGTGATGGCCGTGATATTGTTGATGGGTTTGAGCATCAGAATCACGGTATCGGCCTTCACATTGGAGCCGGTTCCGGCTTCAACGGCTGTCACCTCAATGTCGATGCTGCCGGCATCAGGGATGGTTGCCGCCTCATTCGACCGGAACTCAATCGAAGGGCCATCATCCGTGGCCGTGGTACAGAACACCGTGCCAGCAGCCAGCACCGTGCCAGCAGAGCCGGTGACAGTCACCGTGCCGGTAGCACGGACAGCATCGTGACGGGTCAGGTGGACTTGCTGCCCGTGCAGGTCAAGCCATTCGTCCCACGCGGACTGCGGAAACGCAATCATAATAGCGCGGGCCAGATGGAAGTTTATAAGCTCGGCCTTTTCCAGTGCCGTGGGGCGGGTCATGTCGTAAGGGAAGCCGCCGGGCATATCGTCAATGTCATCGGGCAGCTCGGCCATCATCCTGCGGTGGATTTCATCAACAGACGTCCCCTCCATGAAGTCCGGCATATTAAATTCAGGCTGCGTATCGCATCATCTCCTTTCTTTCAGATTGAGATCCGGAACTCGCCCCAGTTCACGCCCTTCACCACACAGGAACAATGCAGCTCGTCACCGTCCCATGTGAACTCAAAATCGCGGACGTATTCCGTGCGAGGGTTGACCTTCAGGGCCTCGGTAATGGTGCGCTCCACCATGGACTGTGCCACCTCCCGGTCATCATCCTTCACGCTTTCCATCTCAGTTCCGATGGAGCGAGGGTATGCCAGGCACTGGTAACGCTCAGTCTGGGCAGCCTTAAAGCACCAAATCATGAATGCTTCGCGCCCGTCACAGTCGAGCACCCTGTTGGAGCCATCCCGAACAAAATCGCCCGTCTCAGGGTTCCACTTCATGCTGCGGTGGTACTCTTTATCGAGCTGCTCTTCCTCGTTGATGATCTCCGGCACCTCAAAGGTCTGGTATAACTTTTGGGCCATTGTGCCCACCCCCTTTACGAGCTGACCACAATATCAATGACAACGGCCTCGTTCTGCACCCACGCCACGAGAACACGATCACCCGGTTTCAGGCTCCGCATCTTCTCAGGCACGAGAACGTGGTGCTGATGGGCACCTTCAGGGCCACCACCTCCCGCGCTGCTCTGCGGCGGGTCTGGAGGGTCAGGCAGGCCGGAAGCAGGGGTGCCGATAGTTCCCTTCACAGGGCCATGAACGCTGCTCAGCACGAAGGTTTTGTGGTCATGCTCACCGCTGCCGGGGCTGCCGATAGTCTGCGTCTTGGCAAGGATGTCACCAACCTTCCCGTAGGTCAAGCTCCGCAGAACGTGGTAGTCGCCCTTCGGGATGGGTATGGGGAAGGTATTCGTCAGCAGGCTTTCGTCATCCTTGATTTCGCCAAAGTCCAGCACAAGAGAGCTTTCGCCCTCCATCTGCTTTCCGATACGCCTTGCAATAGTCTGCCCCAGCCGGTTTGAGCCGGGGCTGGAATCCATATCCATAGGTTTTCACCTCCTAATCGAACGTGCCTTCATCCACCCACCCGTACACGTTGCTGGAGCTATCCACATGGATGAGATGCCACGGGTGCGCTCCACCATTTTTTGCACAGGATGGGTCTTTGGTGATTTTCGCCTTTCCAGCAGTAGCCTTGTAGCCTTTCGCGTCTGCATAGCTGCTGACATAGTGGATGCCGCCGTGAAAATTCACAACATCGCCCACAGAGTGCTTGCCGCCGGTTTCTTTGCCATCATCGGGGGCCTTCAAAAGGTCGAGCGTCATGGTCAGGCTTTCCGCATTATGCACAACGCCGCGCACATAATAGCTGCCCTGCGATGTGCCAGCTTTCAGGCAGACGAGATACCCTTTCCGCAGCCATGGAATGTCCGGCGTGTTGACAGATACTTCCTCAACGACCTTGCCGTCCTCATCGAGAATGGCCTGTGCCGCAGATTTAGCATCAGCCAGCTTTTCGTCCGAGCCTCGGCGGTAGATGCGCTGCCGGGTTCCGTACTGGGTAAGGCCATCCAGAGTGGCCTCGACTTTGCTTTGGCCGCTCTTATTCTCTTGGCCAACGACCTTGACCTTCGTTACAAGGTCTTCGGTGCTGAGGCTGTTGCTGACGGAGATGGTGTTGTCCAGCTTGAAAACATAGACATCATCATTGCCGCCAAGGGGAACGATTTCGGCCTTGCCCTTCGTGGCCCGGATAACACACTTCTCGCCGCCCTTCTTTACGGCATCATCCAGCAGCTCCAGCATGATGTCCGAGAGGTACTTGTTTTTGAAGGTCAGCTTTCCATGCGTGGCATTCGGCCCCTTATACTGCCCAAGGGTAACGCCCCATTCGTCCAGAATCTTTTGGATTGCAGACTGTGTGCCGGTACCATCAGGCAAATACACATTGTCCTGACTCTTTTGCAGCTTGTACAGCTCATCATAGCAGATGCAGGACAGGTCAGATGCAGAGTTTCGGTCTTGCGGGTTCCACTTCTCCACAAAACCACGGGCCACCTCACCATTGAAGGAGCCGCCATCGCTGGCAGTTACCACGATAAGGCTCCCCAGCTTCACGATGCTGGAGAGCTGGCCCTTCGAGGTATCATCATTCCGGGCCTTGAAGGTCAGCCGCATGGAGATTTCCTTGTTGGCTTCCTCCCAGCCCAGAGCTTCGATATAGTTTTTAATGTTGTACTGCGTTCCATCATCTCCGACAACGGAAACGCTGTACTTCAGCTTTGCAACATCGACCATGGGCAGCCTCCTACGGAATAATCAGGGAGGCCCCCGGGTAAATCCACTTGCCGCTGTCGCTGCTCTTTTTGCCGTGCTTTTTAGCAGCAGCTTCGATAGCGTCTTTGTTGGCATCATAGATTTTCTTCCACTTGGAGCCATCCCCGTACTGCTTCTGGGCAATCTTCCAGAGACTGTCTCCACTGCTCACGGTATAGCTCTGGCCGGAACCAGTGCTTGCAGCAGCAAGGTCAGTGCGCGGGTTGGTTTTCTTCACATAAGAATCGGTGTTCAGCTCATCCGTTGTGTAGATTTCGAGAGGTTTTTTCTGTGCAAAAGAGATATCGTACTTCAGGTTCCCGAACGCGCCATACCCGGTTGTGTGGAAAGAAGATATGGTAACGTCAATATTCAGCCAAATATCAGTGATGATAAGGGTCAGAACAGTTTCGTTGTCTACATACTCCTCGATGATGCTGCGAGCAGCAGCAGGGAGCGTCCAGAACATCCTGTTTACGATGGTTTCATTCCGGCGCGGGAATCCAAAAAATTCCCCGCTCCAAGAAACCTCCGTGACATCAGTTCCGCGCGGCACCTTCACAGTACCGCGGGAAATGGTGTCGAAAGTCTGGTATTTTGCTCCATACTTCACCTCAACTTGTTCGGGAAGAGGAGTGAAGAAGAACGGCGTACCGCCTCCTGCAGGAATCAGGCAAATCATGCGTTCGCCCCCTTCAGCGGCATATTGGAGAACACCTCATCGAGCTTGGTGGCCAGCTCGCCGCCGATCTCGTCTGCCATCTCTTTCATGTGCCGCCGGATGACGGACATGATTTCGTCCTCGGATTTTTCGCCGCCGCTGATGTTGAACTCAGGGTTTACGTCAACCTTGACCGTAACTTCCGGCCGCACGGTCACGTTCTGGGAGGTAGAGGCCACGTTCTGAGAGCTGGAGCTTGTGAATGCGGTGGAATCATCCTCAGAGAACAGATTGGAGGCCACAGGAGCCTCGTTTACAGTCTGAGACAGATAATCTACCGTGTCGGAGGAAAACTCGTTGTGGCGGCTTGCGCGGCTGTCATAGTAGCTATCCGTATAGTTTCTGGTCACAGGGCTGATGTAGCTGCTGGAACCAGAGCCAACCAGACCACCATTTGCATGAGCAGTTACGCCGAGGATTTCTCCGGCTTGCTGGTACAGCTCAACAGCCCGCTCACGCCTTGCAGGAACGAGCGGAATAATCATCTCAGGGCCTTCCTCACCGACCCACGACAGCTCGCGGCCATTCACCATGCCGCCGGTTGCATGGCCGCCGATGCTCATGCCGTGATAGCCAGCAGCATACGGGGCAACGGTTTTCCCAGTAGTCGGGCTGGTGTAGCTGCTGGAGCCAGAGGAAGAGGGCGCAGCGACACTGTTCATGGAGGAGTGAAGATTGAACTGGGCGTAGACATCTTTTTCGAACTTGGTAGCAGAAACAGCATCCAGAGCGTTGTCTACCGCATCAACAGCAGCGTCTCCCAGACCACTGTTTTTGACGGAATCAGCAAACGAAGCAGGCATAGAGTCCGCAACAGCCTTCAGCCGCTCCACGAGGGCTGCCTGCGTTTCGGCATCCATGCCGTTCAGGTCGAACCACTCCACAACATCAGAGTTCGTCCAGTCTGCCACGTTGGGCTTTTCCTTCAAGGCCGCGTCCATAGCCTGCTGCAGCTTCTCGGAGGTCGTGCCTTTCAGGTCGGGCAAGATACCGTCCAGAGCAGAGCTGTAAGCCTCAGCAATGGAATCAAACTGGAAGGATTCAACACGCACTTGGAGGTCGGACACCTGTGCATGATAGCTATCCGTAAGAGCCTGCAGCTGGCGGTCATATTCGGCTTGGTTGATGTCTCCACGGTCAAGCTGGAGCCGAAGGTTGGTCACGTTCACTTCCAGAGCTTCATCGTACTGGCTGGTCATGCTGCTGACCGTGTTCTTCAGTTCCTCTTGCAGGCTGGCAAAGGATTCAGCATCCAGAGCAGCCCCACCGTATTTGATTTTCAGGGTATCAAACTTGGCATTTTCCTGCGCCGTGCTCACCTGATTGGTAATATCCTGAATCTGCTGCTGCAAGCTCAGGATTTCGCTATCGCTGTCCAGCTTCAGAACGCCACCGTTCAGCTTAATATTGGCATCTATGGCGGTGTTGAGCTTTTCCTTCAGCCCATCCAGCTGGGCATCAATGGCAGAATAGGTGGCATCCAGACCGTCCGTTTTGGCATCTTCGCCCATAATGAGCTTGAAGGCCATACTTGCCTCGTAGTGCTTGTTTTCGAGGTAAGTTGCAGTGCTGGACAACATCTGGTCGATGCTGGAGCGGTACTCCTTCACATCGGCTTCGGTCACATGGGTGCCGAGGCTCATCTTCCAGTTCTCTTTATCCAAGCTGCTAAAGGTGGACTTTACGGAGGAAAGAGAGCTTTCGACATCCTGCACAGCGGTGGAGAAATTGTTGAACCTCGTCTCTGCGCCATCAAAAGCGATGGAAGAGGCAGCCTCTTTAATTTCAGTCAGGGAGAGGTGCAGGCTGCCAAAGTGCTCGATAAGGTCATCAGACACGGCCCTCTGGAGCATGGTATTAAACTCCTCGGTGGTCACGGTTGTGTCCTTCAGGGCCTCAGTCAAAGACTTGGTTTTGAAGTTTACGCTATCGGTGGAAGAACCAGTGATCTCATAGACCTTCTGGAGCTTCTCGTTGGTCAGGGCCTCAGCTTCCGCACTCTCCTGATACTCTTTTTTGATGCGCTTGCCCTCTACATACCCAGTCAGGCCACCAATGCCAGCACCAACAAGGCCGCCGACAACAGTACCCACACCGGGGATAAAAGAGCCGAGCATGGCACCGGCAGCCGCACCAGTGGCCACGCCGCCAGCTTTCCACGCAGCAGACTGCCCATAGGCGGCCTGCTTTTCCTTATCGCTGGACTTCATGGCGGTATAGGCATCAATACCGGCACTGATAAGGGTTGCACCAGCAGTAACGGCACCGGCCACAGCTCCAGCACCTTCCAAAGCAGCCATACCGCCGGACAGTGCGCCGGAGGAGCTGCCAAAGTACAGCCCCGCCTTGCTGCCGCCGCCCACGGCATAGCCAACATTTGCAAGGCCACCCAGAACACCAGTACCAGCAACCATAGCGTTGCCGGTAGAGCCTGCGATGGTTCCGGCCAGAGATGCACCGCCGAGGGAAGTCTGTGCGCCAAAAATGCCCTTTCCAATAGTCCAGACATCTTTGCCAACACCCACAGCAGGCATTGCAGCTTTCGCAATGATAGCAGCAGACACAACGGAGCCGAGGTCTGCGCTCTTGCCTCCAGGCAGCAGCTTTCCAGCACTGGAGAACAGGTTGCCAATGCCAGACAACAGGCCGTCTTTGATGGTATCAAAATCGAAACCATCGGCGAAGCCCTGAGCGAAAGCCTTGCCAACAGATGCGCCCTCGTTTACAGAATCGGACACATCAATGCCCAGCAGCATCATCAGCCCAGCACCAATGCCAGAGCCAATGCCGTGGCCAACATCTCCAGCAATATTGGAGACCATAGACTTGCCGGTGTTCTTCCACCATTCACTGAAAGGCTCAGCAACGATTTCGTCCCACACCAGCTTTACACGCCCGCCGAAGTCGGCGTTCTGCCACTCATCGGACGCGGTCAGGTCACGCATCTTTGCCTGCATGACATCGTACTTGCGGTCAACGAAGTCCATAAAGTCGCTCAGGGCGGCTTCGATGTCAGGCATGGCAGCGGTCAGGCCCTCAGCCACAGAACGGACGTAGGGGTTCAACCGCTTGCCGAAGCTGATTTTCACGCCATCCACAGCAGACTGCAGCAACGTGATGGAGCCGGACAGGTTATCGAGCTGGGTGTTGGCCATCTTCTCGGTGGCTCCATCGGCATTGTAGATAGCTTGTGTCAGCTTCTCATAATCCTCAGTAGAGGCATTGATAATAGCCAACATACCGGCCATAGCTTCTTTGCCAAAGATCGTGCTCGCAGCAGCGGTCTGCTCAGTTTCAGACAGGCCGCCGAGGTTGACTCGCAGCATATCCAGAACTTCCTTGAAGGACTTCATTTCGCCATTTCTCTTGGTCAGGGAAATGCCGTACTTGTCCATAGCTCCCTGCATCTTATCGGTAGGAGCAGCCATGTTGGCGATAGAGGTTTTCAGGGAAGTGCCGGCCTGAGAACCCTTGATACTGGCATTTGCCATCAGGCCCAGAGCAAGCGAGACATCTTCCACAGAATACTTCATAGCACCAGCAACGGGGGCAACGTACTTGAACGACTCACCCAGCATCGAGACGTTGGTATTTGCATTTGCACTGGCCTGAGCCAGAACATCCGCAAAGTGGCCAGAGTCCGAAGCAGACAGGCCGAAGGCGGTCAGAGCATCCGTCACGATGTCAGAGGTCGTGCCGAGGTCTTCGTTCGCGGCTGCGGCCAGATTCATAATGCCGGTGATACCGTCCAGCATATCCTCCGTTTTCCAGCCTGCCATCGCCATGTAATTCATGGCCTCGGCAGAATCGGAAGCAGTGAATTTTGTGGTCGCGCCCATCTCCTCAGCCTTTTTTGTCAGCTGCTCCAGCTCGCTGCCATCAGCTCCACTCGTGGCCTGCACTTGCGACATGGCCGCCTCAAAGTCCTTTTGGGTGTTGATGGTATCCGTCAGCCCCAAACTCACCCCGAAAAAAGCCCCCGCTTGAAGCAGGGGGTTTTTTAACAGATTCAGCAACGTTCTAACCGGCGTGGTGGCGAAGTCCAGAGCTTTCAGGGTAAAGCTCCATGTTTTACCGGCCAGAGACTTTACGCCGCCACCGATTGTGTCAAGGACAGGAGAGATGTTCTCTTTGGCCTCCAGATAAATCTGGTACTTTTCCTTGGCCCACTTCGCAAGGTTCCGCTGCGTCTTGTTAGCCTGTTCATCGAATTTCGAGACGTATTCGCGGCTCCTATCAACGGACTGGCCAGCCTTATCAGCAGCATCTCCCAGACTTCCCAGCTTTTTGGTGGCGTTGGACACTCCGGGGTCGGTCTTGTCCACGGTTTCAATAGGGATTTCAATTCGGATTGTTTCAGCCATTTTCGTCCCCTCCCTTCTGCATGGATTCAATGGCTACCCGCATGGAGGCAAGCATAAAAGCCTGCACTCCGGGCGGCTTCAGATAGAACTCGTCAGGGGTTATGCCGGTACGCTGGAAGATGTGATGCAGCAGGCACAGCTTCCCGCCGGACTGTATCAGTTTTTTGCAACTTCCTCCAAATCGGACTCGAAGCCGCTCAGCTTGTCGATTGCGTCAATGACGCGGTCTTTCTCGCCAGCCTTCAGGCAGTAGTCGATGACATCCAGAGGCCCCATGATCTGCAGGCCCTGTGCGAGCAGGGCATCCCAGATAGCCTTGTTGCCCCACAGCTTCTTGCGGTCATCTTCAGTAGTGGCCTGATAGATGATCTCAGAGCGGTACTTCACGCTGTCGGTAGTTTCGGGCAGCTTCATACCAAGCTGCTTGCTGCGGACGTACTTGGTGTGCTTCTCCTTGCAACGGTTGTAGTCGGTGGCGGTCAGAGGGTGGATGTTGAAGGCGAAGAACAGGCGGCCTTCGCGGGCAATCTCGATGCGCTGGGTTTCGGTTGCATTGAAACCAGCAGCATCAATCAGGCCCTGAATGAAGTTCTCCTCATTGGCCTTGACAACGCTCTTGGCCTCCTCCTCGGTATACTCGGTGTCATCGACCTCAGGCACAGCAGCTTCGGGGGTCATAAGGGAAACGCCTTTCTTAAAGTCAGCCATCTTAAATGTCTCCTTGTCATGATATAAAAATAAACATGAGGGGAAGCTCCTTGCCTCCCCTCATGCGGGTTAAAAATCGGGTATCGTGTTCAGGCAGCCTTATGCGGCCTGATTGCCAAGCAGGCTTGCCAGCTTCGGGGGCTTGTTGACGAAGCAGTTGAACTGCCGCTTGATGGTATCGCCAACGGTGTAGTTCTGGATGTCGATATCGCCATCAGGCAGGACATCACGGTACATGACGCGCTCCTCATCGCCATCGCGGCCACCCAGAGCACCCTGAATGTTCCAGCGGGGAGATTCGCCAACCTCCATGGCCTCCATCACATCGGTGAAGAACTCTTCGCTCATGATGGTGATAGCGGAGAAGCTCAGGGTGACGGTATAGCTACCCGGGGTGGCGTGTTCCTGCATATCACCCAGAACCTTGTACTTGGAGTTGGCAAAGTTCACGGTGGATTTGAAGGTCTCGATATAGGCCACCATAACGCCGTTCTCGTTATAGACAGAAGCGTCCTTGCCAGAACGGGTGCGGCGGGAATCACTCGCAGAAGAAGTGTTACGCATTTAGATTTCCTCCTCTCACTCGCTGTCCGTAGTTGCGAAACGGAACAGGAAGTCGGTGTAGATGTGCTCGGCAGAATCCTTGTCGATAACATCAATCTGGAACCATGCGCTGTCACCATTGGGGGTGTACGCAGGGTTCAGAGCAACGGTACCAGATACCAGCTTGCTCTCGGCCACCATCTCATCGACAATGGACTGCAGGGCACTGATGATGGCAGCGCGGCCAGCATTATCGTTATCGACCTTGCCAACCATGTTGTCGTTGGTGGTATTGCAGCGGCGAATCAGCTCGTAGCGGGTCTTGGTGCGGCGAATCTTCTTCCAGCCCTCGTCACGGTCAGCAGGCGGGGTGACAAGGGTGTTGATTGCGCTGTCAATCCAGACCTGACCGGACTTGTTCATGCTCAGTACGATGCAGCCCTTCTTTTCGGCCTTGATGATCTGAGTGTTGGACAGAGGCTCGCCCAGACCAGAGAAGCCGTTGATAACGGTATGGGTCAGGGAGGAGCTTGCAGAGGTCGCACCAATCAGACCGGCCAGCCGGGCAGCAGTCTGATAGCCGTCCAGCATGGTATCACCATACTGTGCGGAGGCGTTCAGAACGTACATCATGCGCTCGTCATTAAAGGCAGCAGCATGGCCCATGCGGGTGTCGAGGTCAACAGCCTTCTTCTCGGCCACAACTGCGGTCATCAGGCTGCCGACATCCATCATGCGGGACATGAAGGACTGCACCAGCAGATGAACAGAGTTGTCCTCAGTGTCCACGCACAGGGTATTGATCTCGAAAGGCTCCACCAGCTCCAGAGCATCAGAATACGCACCATTGTTGACGGTGGGATTCGTGCCGGCCGTAAACAGGGTCTGAGATACATCTGCCAGCTCCTTGGCGGTCTGGCCGGTCTTGGCAGTGGCGATAAAGTTCTTGGAAGCAGCAAAGGCCTCGACCAGTGCGCCAGCCTCGCCAGCACCGGCCTCAAACTCCACCTTCTCCACCTGTTTGGTGCCGGAATAGATGATGCACTCCTTGACGCTCTCGTCAGCCAGCGTCTTGCGAACGGTGCAGGTCAGGGGCTTTGCGCCGGGGTATTTCGCGGTCAGTGTAACGGCAGCAGCAGGGCTATCGCCAGTGCTCTTCAGGTCGATGGTTGCAGCGGTGCCGCCAGAGCCAACACGCACAGCAACGATGGTCTTTGCGCCACCGGCCACAGCCTGAGCAATGGCATCGGTAGTCAGAGCATCGCCGAAGATGTCAGTATAGTCCTCATCAGAGGACAGCTCAACGGCAGCACCGAGAGGGCCAAAGTCTGCGCGGAACAGAACGGCGGTCACGCCGCTCACTGCACCAGCCGTATCGCCGGTGCCAGTCTTGCCGATGTGGTAATACGCACCGGGGCGAACCTTCTTCTCGCCGGGGGTATAGCTTCCAGCCATATTATTTGACCTCCTTGCTCATAAAGGCTGCCACGATCTCCTTTGCCTTGGAGAGAGGGCAGCTCTTGATATTTGCGGACTTCATGGCAGCTTCAACGCACTCTTTCCGTGCGCCAAACAGTGCCATGGAATTCGCTGCGAACTCGCTGACGGTGTATTCAGCCTCAACAGGGGCCTGCACAGTGTCAGCAGCAGCGTTTTTCGTTGCCATAGGTCATACCTCCTAGTAATTGATATTGGGGTGTCTAAGCGGGTATCCAACAGCCTTGTAGCGGAGCAGACCATATCGCCCAGTGGCGAAAATCTGTCCATCCTTCAGGTAGTCGGATTTAAGGTTTGCAGTCAGCCGCTCCATGAACATGGGCGAATCGTCCAGCATGGTGACCTCGCCATCGAGTGAGAGGCTGTTGAGGACAGCCGCGGCCATCTTCAGGCGGGTGGTCCCGTCAGGACACAGCAGGGAGATGGCAATCTTCCCGTTCATCCAGACAACCGTGTTGGTTTCCTCCAGCTTCTCGATTTCGGTAAGGCGGCAGTAAAAAACCGGGGCTTCTTTCGAGGCCTCGGTTTCGTCTGCCATCTTATCAATTCCCACCACGATGCTGTCCGGGTACAGCTCTTTGATGTACCGGGACATCGCCATGACGGGGTCAGGGTCAGTCGTTTCCTGCTGGGGATATTCCATGATGTCGAAGCGGATTTCAGAGCCAATGAGAAGCTCGTTCTTCTCCTCGGTCATCGAGAAGCCCTCAGTCCGTGCCCACGCAAAGGCATACAGGGTGCCGTTGTCATCCTTGAGCAGGACATCTTTCAGGGCCTTCTTGACAGCCGGTTCGATAAGCTCAGGCACCGCCTCAGAATCGTTCCGGCAAATCAGGGTGACAGAAAGAGTGCCAGCACTCTTGCGCTCCCCATCGGCCTGCATATCAAAATTGAACACAGCCCGCGGGTACTGCGTGGCGCGGCCCCATCCGGCTTCCCGGTCTCCCGGTGCCTCAGGGGTAAAGATAGCAGGCTGCCTGGCGTACCGCGCAAGGTATTTGGTGAGGCTTTCGGCCTCAGACAGCCGCTTGTAAATCAGGTCTTCGATGGTCATTCTTCGGACACCTCCACGGCCTTCAGCTCATACACTTCGGAGAGGTCAGCAGACCAGCGGACATCCCACTCGCCGCGCTCAACCTCAGCCACAGGAATGGCGAAGTGGTTGATGACATTCCCAATACCGGGATGGAACATGGCAATGATGGTGGTGTCCGTCACTGCCGTGACTACTCCAGTCCGGCCCTTATCCCAAGAGGCGTGTTTTGCATAGAGGGCGTAGCCCATCTTCACGGCCTCAGTATCGAACCGGGCACGGGTTTCTTTGATGATAAGCTCCATCGGCTTCCTCCGTTTCACTCATAGTTCTCGCTGTAAATTTTCTTTATCTCAGGGGCAGCCTTGTCCACAATTTCCTGCTGGAATGGACGGGGTGCCATGTGCCGGGTGCCGTTTTCCAGATAGACGGAGTATTTCTCCTGACTCTCCAGAACAGCAGAAACGCGGATGCCGGAGCCAGAAGAGGCACTTTCGACAGTGCCGTTCCAGTTCATGCGCAGCATACCAGTTCTGCGGGCAGGCGGCTCACCGGGAGCAGAGGCCGTGTACCGGGCCTTGCTGTGCGGCTTGCGGTAGACGCGGCCAGAGCGTTTGCCCCTCAGCACCTCCAGCTCGGCATTGCGGAGGGCATTTGTGGCGCGGACACCCCTTGCAGCCACTTCCTGATTGAGCTTCTTCACAGTATCGTCAACGGCGATTTTCAGCCTGCCGGGAGCTTTCTTTGGAGCGGTCATTTTACGTCTGTCCTTTCCTCGGCATAGTAGATGGTGGCTATACCAAGGGAACAGGCCGGGTCAACATCCACGATGAAGAAAACCCTATCGCCAAGGATAAGCCTGTCGTTCCGCTCGACCTGCTGTCCCCCGCTCTGCACGATGGTGTGAGTAACGATGTGGTCAGCAGTTCCATGCGCCCGGTCAGCCTCAGTTGCCGTAGTCAGGAAGCCTTTTAGGAACTCCGTTCCGTCCCCGTCATACTGCACCGTAGGCCGGCCGTTTTTCAGACCGCCCTTGCCGCGCTCAATGACAAAGGATTTCGGGAGGTTGCCGGGCCTCAGGTACATAAACCGTGCGTTAATCATGGTGTCTGTGCCTCCAGACATTCCCGGTGCGGTCATTCTCCATCATGCCAGTGTAGAAGTACGGCGGCTTCTTGCAGCAGTCAGGAGGCTGCGGAACGGATGCGGCACCCAGCGAGACCTCCTTTTTGAGGTCTTTGTACATCTCTTTCCAGAGCTTTGCTCGCTCCTGAAGGTACAGTGTCAGCGGCCCGGTCTTGGTGTCCACCTCATAGCTGAAGCGGTGGGCCAGACTTTCCAGCAGCATCAGCTTGGCCCTTTTCCACGACTTCGGGTAGGCAGAGATGGCGGCCTCGATTTCCTCATCGGTCAGGGCCGTGGTGTCAGGCCCTCCCTCAGTCGCGGTGTCGCCCAGCTCGAACCTCATTCTGTCTTTGCCGTACTCAGCAATGGCAGAGGGGTCGTAATTGTAGCTTCGTGCCATACAGTGCGCTCCTTGTCAGCTCATTATGCCTTGTCAGGCGGGTGGGAGGCCACAGAGCCGCCGTTTGCATCTTCAGAGGGATGCAGGGCAGCCGCGCGGGCCTTGGCCGCTGCACGGACGCTTTTGCGGCTGTCGGTGGCATGGATGAGAATGAGAACATTCTCGTCCTCGACATCCTGCAGCATGGCAGCAGCCTCGTCAGCCGTGGACTGCTGAAGGGCAAAAATAAAGGCCGCGCCATCCGCAGGGATGGGAACGGTCAGCTCATCATCGCCCTTGATGGGAACATAGAGCACACCGCCGGAGGTTTCTCCGGTGGATGCGGCAGCCTCAGCAGCAGGCTCATCGGTCTGCTCCATGATATAGCCGCAGGAAGTCAGAGAGCGCACACGGGAGGGCAGCACGGCACCATCAGGGATTGCTTCACCGGGCTGGTAGGTCATACCGCCCAGAGAAAGAGCCTTCAGGCAGATATAGCTCATGCCGACACCTCCATTACACGCACGCGGACAGGTAGCAGGCGAGGTCGTCAGAGGTCTTGCGCATATCGGTGGACAGCAGGCCCTCGACAAACTCAGCATGGGTAGCGGGGTCGCCCTCGAAAGAGCTGATGGCCATGAAGTTGCCATTGCCCAGCATATCCCAAGTGAACGTGTAGCCAGCGGAAGGCTCATCCAGCTGCGGGTGGTCGGTGACGTAGCACATCAGGGCACCATCGCTTTCGCAGATGAAGTCCATATCATCAGGCTGGCCCTCTTCTGCCTTGTTGTGGGTAGCCATCAGGACGTGAACCTCGTTGAAGCCCAGCAGCTGCGCCAGCACATTCTCATTGACGGTGGCGGGGTTCGGGGTGGAACCGCCGTACTTCACGCGCTCCAGAATGTCCGGGTGAGCCTTCAGGCCCAGATACGCATCGTAGCCGAGGCACAGCTTGTTCGGGGTGCGGCGGCCCTCCAGACGAATCTCGCGCTTGCGCTCATCGAAGAAATGCACCGGGTCAAAGTTGGCATCGGTGAACTTCAGGAACTGCTTTGCGCCGGGGATGCCGGAGGCAATGCCAGTGAACTGGTTGTCCCACACGCCGGTCTTGAAGAAGTTATCCGCGAACATCAGGTCAAGGTGCAGCAGCATCTGCTCATTGACGAAGCGGGTGCTGGAGCGGCGCGGGTCGATGGAGGCAGGGGCACCAGAGCGGGAGTAGTCCAGTGCGCCGATCTCATCCACGCCCACCAGAATCTGATCGACCTCGCACTTGTAGGTCTTATCAGTGTGGCCGCGCTTGGCAGGCTGCACCTTGCCAAAGGCAGGCTTGCGCTGCACATTGTCGCGGGAGATGTCGCCCTTCAGGAACTCGTAGTAGAAGCCCGTAGTGGTGCTCACAGGGCACATCGGGAAAATCTTGGTTGCAACGTAGTCTTTGGGGTCGGCAAAGGCCGCCATGCTCATGTTGGACAGGTAGCGGTTAGGCTTCCAGCCCTTTGCAATAGCAGCCATGATGCCGGCAGCATTGTTCATATTGTCTCTCATAAGGTTTTACCTCTCTTTCTCCGGTCAGGAAGCCTTGGGCTTGTAGCCGGACTTGGTGAGCTGAACAGAAACAACCGTGCCAGCAGCGGCGGCAGAAGACAGGGCAATGCCCACGATGAACTGGCCGTCAGTAGCCTTCACAGCCTTGCCAGTGGCATCAGTGGCCAGCTCATCACCGGCGGCAATAGTACCGCCAGCAATCCACTTGCCAATGTCCTTGACCTGAATAGTCAGGGAGCTGCCAGCATCAGCGTCAGCATCATTGGTAAACAGAGACAGGCCCAGCACATTTGCGCCAGCGGTGGGCAGGGCCAGCTTGCCTTCGCTCAGGGCCAGAGCAATGCCCTGAACGCCTTCCATCTTCTCCTTCGCCTTGAAGGTCACGGTTGCGCTCTCATTGATGGTAGAGCCGATAAAAGTAACGTCTGCCATGTTTTAGCCCTCCTTCTCACACTCAGCACGCAGGGTGGGGTCGTTCACAAGAACTTCGTCCAGAGCCTGAGCCTTGGTGACATTCTTGGACTTCATCAGCTCCACAGCCTTCGCCTCGGCGCGCGTCCAAGCATCAGGGGCAGAGCCGTTGCCACGCTTGCCGACCTCAGTGAAGGCAGCAGAGGTGTTGGCCATGTTCACGGCCTCGTCCAGAACGGCCAGATAGTCGTTATAGGCAGTGCCGCCAGCGGCCTTCATGGACTTCAGGACAGGGAAAAGCTCATCTTCCTTCTTGCCAATGATGGCGTACTTCTTGGCGACCTCGTGCAGCTCACGGTCGAGAGAATCCTCGCGGAACTTGCGCAGGGAATCCAGCTCAGCCTGCACAGCAGGGTCAAGCTGGGCGTATGCGGGGGCCGCCGGAGCTGCCGGTGCAGCGGGAGTGGTCAGGCTCTTTGCCACATCAGGAGCAGGAGCAGCAGGGGCGGCAGGGGCTGCCGCGGGCGGGGTCTGGCCCTCATCAGAGCCGTAACGCTTCTCGATAGACTCGAAAAACGCCAGCTCGGCAGGGGTCATCTTGGACTTGTCGATTTTCATGGTATCGTCTCCTTCCGGCTCATCGCCGTTGTTTTTGGCCGCAGTGTCCTTGGATACGGGGGCATCCCCAGAGTGATTGTGCTTCTCAATCTGTTCGTTGATAGCATCCACAGCAGCCTTTGCAAGAGCAACGGTTGCATCATCCACAGGGATATTCTTCAGCACGACATTGGCCACCTTGCCAGCGGACCACTGCTCTGCAAAGTTCTTTGCGGCCGCATTGAACTCGTCAAGGCTTTCCAACATCGCGGTTTTTGTCGCATCCCCATCCAGCTCGTTATCGTTCAGGATGGAACAGATAGACTGATTGAGTGCAAAGCATACATCCCAGACCTCATCGCACACCCGGCGGTTTTTCATCTCGCCGTATGCCTCGGTAAACCCGACAGAGTTTTTCTGCACATCATGCTCAGCACTTACCGGCTCCTGCGCCACTCCAAACATCTTCGCAAGGCCAGAAGAAAGCCGCTTGAAGAATCCAGTGCCCTCAGAGCTATCAGCTCCGGCACCGGGTTCAGCAGCGGCATCATCTTTTCGTTTGAAGAGCTTGATAAAAGCGTCCGGGTTTGCGCCCTCATCTACAAAGTCAACATTCGTGACTTTCAGATGCTTCAGTTTTGTTGCCACGTTCATCCTCCTTTCTATCAGGGTGAATATAATTACAGCCGGGAGCTTTCGCCCTCGGCTGGAATTATCATTGCTGTTCGACTTCCACGCGCTCAGCTTCTCCCTCAATGGAGAACATGGTGTACTCGCCGCTCTTGACCTTCTCCCACACATCGTGGTCGGTCACATGAAAGCCTATCCACCATCCGACAGGCAGGGTGCCAGGTTCGAGGCCCAGAGCCTTTTGCTTTTCTTCGGTGAAAACGCAGCTTTCCACCAGCACGGCAACATCTCCGCGCTCGTGCATCTCACCGCCTTCACGGTACAGCTCCACGAAACGGTAGGCAGCATTTTCGAGGTCTGCCGGGTCGATCATATCTTCCTGCCAGTCCTCAATCTGCTCGCCATCCACACGGATGGCCACGCTCGCCCAGCCAAAAGCCAGCATTCGCTCGTCATCGCTTTTTGCAATGCGGAGGCCATGCTTCTTCACGCCGCCTTCAGCAGGGGGCGTATCAGGGGGCGGTGTGGCCGCGATAAGTTCATTGAATGCAATCATCGGTTTCCTTTCTGCCAGTAGTCGGCTGGCTGTTCGACATACTCAACAGCACACCCACAGCGCGGATGTGCAGGCGGGAGCCTTTTCTGGTCGGCAAACAGGAGCCTGCCGGTATACTCGAATGTTTCATCCATCCCGACAATGGTACCGTCCAGAGCTGCGCACACATCGCACACAGCATCATCTCCAGAGGCGCACCACATCTTGGCCATCGGGCCGAGAAGCCCGTCCTGCTGTGCCTGACGGATGCCAAGGTCAGCACCACGGTTAAAGGAGAAGGCAAGCTCAGTTTGGGCAATGGTTGCAGCTCGGTAGCGGTGGGCCTTCTCAGCATACCGGGAGGCAGATTCGAGAGCCTTTACCCGGGCCGCCTCAGCCTTCATGCGAGGGTGGTTGTCCTTGATGGCGGCCAGCACGGTATCGTAATACCTCACAGTGGCCGCGGACTGCTGGGCAGTCAGACCCACACACGGGCGAATCAGGCGGGCCAGCTCATCTACGGTATGGCCCTCGGTCATCTTCTGGGCCAGCAGAGCGCGGATAGCCTCTTGCTGCACCTCAGAACTCCGGGTAACAAAAGAGGCTCCACGGCTGGCAATCCATTGCGCTGCGCCGGGGGCCTCAGTTTCAAAATAGAATTTATCGAGCTGCAAGAGGGCAGGCTGTGCCATAGCTCCAGCCGAAAGTGCTTTCATCCAGACAGCAGAAAACTCTTTGTCAACAAACGTGGAATAGTCCTGCGTGAACTCCATGAACACATCTTCGTCCAGCTCTCCCCTCAGGACGGCTTGCCGTATCTCTTTGTAGGAGATGGCTTGCTTTTGGTCATCCCAGAGGCGGCAGAGCTTTTCGATGGGTTCTCCCTGTTCGTCAACGAGGTACTTCTCCAGCTTCTTCAGCACCGCGCTCTTTTTCCGGCTGCGGCGGCGGGCGCGGGCCTTCCAGACCTCACCGGGGTGTGGAATCCTTACCAGCATTTACAGCCCTCCCCAGACGCTTTTTTGCAGCCTGAATGGCCGCCTCGTCATCCTCCAGAGCGTCACTCTGCCCGGCGGCGGTCTTGGGCGGCTCCGGCTCAGGGTTCAGCTTGCGGCCATCCAGCAGCCGGGCCTCGGTAGGCACGGTGTCGGTGGTGCGCTTGGGCAGCCCACCGGTCTGGCGTACAAAGTCCTCCAGAGCCTCATCGGGGATAAGGACACCCACACCGACCATATCTTTGATGTAGGTAGACAGCTCTTTGAGGTCAACGTCCTGAATGTCCCCGTGGGTCATCTTCGGATAGTCCGTGATGCCAGAGAACTTCTCGCCGTTGATGTCAATCAGGCCCGGAATACCATGCGAGTTGAACTCCTCACAGATGATGTCCAGATACGCGCCAATGGCCATCGCAAACAGGTTCGTCTTGTCGCTACTCAGGGCGAAAGAGCCAACCTTCTCATGGCCCAGCTGGATGAAGTCAGCAAGGACGGTCTGACTAATTTTGGTATCATATCTCTCGATGATAGCATTGGTATCAAACTGCCGGGAGCCGCCGGTGCTCATCAGCTCAAAGGAATATCCGAAGGGCAGCACAACGCCCTCGCTCTCATCCCTTCGGACATTCTTGACCATAGCTTCCAGCCCGGTACGGAGCTTGACCATATCCGGGTCTTCGGCATCCCAAGGATTCACACCTTCGGGGGCAGTGATAACAGGCAGGCCAGCAAGGTCACGCTCAATACCGATGCCCTCTATCTCCTGAATACGCCGCTTGAAATACCAAGAGTGGTATGCAGTTCTCAGAATAGAACGGCCCTCAGGGTTGTCCTTGCGGCTCCGGGTGCGGAACAGCAGGCACTTTTCGATGGGAATAGTAATCAGGCCAAAATCCGGCGGCGGCATCTGCGTCATACCGGTGAGGTTGTCTTGGTCATCATACTCCCACTGGTAAAGGGTTTCTTGGGAGCGAATGGGCAGCTTGGCCCAGCCTATGAGACCATCAGAGAACTTGGAGTTGGTGCGCTTATCCTTTGTGCGGCCCATGCGCCGTTTATAGACGATCTCGTGCAAGCTCCAGCCGTAGGTGAGAAAAGACAGGACTTCGGAGATGGTATCCGTCCACGTCATGTCCATATCTTCCATGCAGCTCTCGATGAACTCAGCGGCCTCTTTATCTTTGGCAGAACTGCCGCCCGGCTCCACATTCCAGCTGGCCTGTCGTACAAGCATCTCAACGGCAAAAAGGATGGCTCCAACGGTTTCATCGTTGTTTGCCATCTCGGTATATACCTCAGCACCTTTCCGGCCTCTCAGCTCAGGAAGGAACTCTTCGTAAAAGATACCGCCGTATCTGCGCTGGCCGACACGGCCCAGCTCCTCAGAGCCTTTGCTCATAGCGGTTCGCCTCCTTTCTCGTTATTTGTTTTTCCAGTAGCTGGCCTTCTGCAGCCCACCGGAAGTAGGAGGCGCGGCGGCTACCGCGCTGCTCTCCAGCTCAGCAAAAGCGGAAGAGCCTGCATCGACCATATCTTTGAATTTGGATTCGGGGAAGCTCTCCAGCTCCGAGAAGTACATTTCGTTCCAGTCAGCAAGTAAGACATCCACGTTGCCGTGCTGCCACTGGGCGGCAAAAGGCTCAGCTCGAACCTCCTTGCTTCCAGATTCGGCAATGGTCTTGACAGGGAACCCGGCCAGCATCTTCACGAAGCTCTGGGCTTGTGCTTTACCAGCCTGCCCGGGGTCTTTCGGCAGCCTCTCCACAACGCGCTTGTGGGTTTTCTTATCCATCTGGGCAGTCTGTTTGATGTGGGTGCGGACATCATCAGCAGACAACCGCTGGTTGGTGACGTTCGCCACAATATAGCGGCCATTACGCCGCTTGCCCAGCAGGACGCTGGCGGTATAGGCAGGCTCTCCGTTCTCGTCCTCGGCAGTGGCGGCCAAATCCCAGCCTCGTGCCCATGCGATAACGTCCTTGGGCAGCTCATCCAGCAGAGTGACTTGGCTGCGCTTGAAGTAGAGGCCAGCTGCCGCCTTGATCTTCCAGTTGCCGTTGAGCAGACGTTCTCGTTCGACTTCAAGCAGCGCATTCAGGTTGCTTATGTATCCGGGGTCGCTCTCCATCAGCACTTTGTTGTCTTGCAGGCGGGAGGCGATAAAAGTCACGCTCTTGCACTGCTCAGGGGTAACGCCGTGCTCTTTCTCCAGCTCCTCCACGCTCCCTGCAAAGTATATGGTGTCATTCAGGACGCACATATACCGAACCTGTCCGCTGCGCTCAGAGATGGGATAACCGGTATCTTGGTCAATCCACCAAGATATAAAATCAGCCACCCAGCTATCCGCATCGGGATTGCAGGTGGCCCGGACATAAGGCCGGATGCCGCAAGTAGAGCGGTTTCGGCTCAGCATATAGAGGAACTGCTTGCGGCTGAAATGCGTCAGCTCATCAAAGCCAAGGTAACAAATTTCTGTGCCCTGCCAGCCCTTCAAGTCGTCATCGTTTGTGATATGCGCAAAGTTCAGGCGGGCACCGCTGCTAAACGTCCAATGCAGCTTCGGGGTCATACCCGGCACTGCATCAGGTACAAGGTCGTAAATCTTATGGCTGGCATCCCATAGGCCGCCCTGGGCGGTGATCTGGGTGTAGGAGTGACGGAAGATAACACCGCCGAATCCCTTTATGGCTCTGTTCCTCAGCCCTTCCAGCAACAGAGCATACGTCTTGCCGCCTCCAGCAGCTCCTCCATAAATGACAATATCGGCTTTCGAGGCCATGAACATGGTTTGCGGGCCAGCTTGTGGACCGATGGTTGCTGCCTCTCTCTTATCCCGTCCGTTGTCAGGGATACAGATTGGCATATACTCCACGGTGAAATCTGGCTCATCTTCCTGCCCGGCGGCTCCGGAACCGATTTGACCAGTCAGCTCAGCCAGAAGGCGAACGGAAGAATTGTCGCCATCTATAAGGGCTTTCTGCATCAGCTTCGCTACAACGGCTGCACCATACGTTTTGTCGCTTTCTTCAATCCCTAACGATGAAAGGCTTTGGCTCAAAGTCTTGCTCGTGACAGGCGATTCCATGAGCTGTTTTGCCAGCTCTTTCATGTTCTTTTTGGCCCGGCGAGCCTCTCCAGATGCCTTTCCGGCTTTGCTGGCGATTTTGACTCTTTCGCTCGGAGTTCGCTCGGAGTTCGGAATCAGATTCTTTTCGTTGGCCACTTCACCACCTTCCTCTCGTTTTCAGGGCAGAGAAGTCAGATGAAGCAGGCATCTTTCCGGCCGGCAAGCAGCATCTCATGGACGTACATATTCGGGCCAGTCATGCGGCAAGGAATGTCACACCCGGCCATATCGGTTGCAGCCCGGTTCTTCTTCTCCAAAATATCAGGGTCGAGAACGTGGCCGATGATCTGATACGGCTTGTGGCAGCAGTACATAACCTCGCCGCGCTCATTCAGGGCTATTTGCGCCCACGATGCAGTGCAGGAATCTTCCTGACGGTCCAGCAGCTCCCACTTGAAATTGAGCACCACCCGTCTGTCGTTCGCGGCCAGCTCTTTCACAGCTTCCATCGTCCTTGCGGCCTGCTCTTTCGCCATGTCCAGAGCATAGGCTTTCCCGCCGGTGCTTTCGATAGGCCGGAATGCGATATAATCCACAGGCAGGCCACGATTGGCCTCGTAGAAGCGCATAGCATCATCGGGAGAGGTAACAACACACTGAATGCCCAAAGACGTTCTGGGGCTGTGCTGGTGCTTCCATGCAGCATAGTCCTGAATATTCTTCACAGCAGCAGCATACTTTCGCACGCCACGGCGGTGCTCGTAGCTATCTTCGTCCCATCCATCAAGGCTGACTTTCAGATAGTCAGGTCTGGGCAGCTTCAGCACGTTGAAATTCGTGTTGATGCCATAATGCAGCCCCTTCTCGTCCAGCCATTCTGTGATGCGGTCAAAATCAGGGGTGAGCGTAGGTTCTCCGCCTCCGGTCAAGATGAAGCCCTCTACGCCCATTTCCATCAGGCGGGTGGCATACTTGCGGAAGTCCTCGAAGCTCATAGCTCTTGCACCGGGGTCAAGTTCCCATCTCCCGTATGTGCAATAGGGGCAGCGGTTGTTGCAAAAATTGTTCAGGAATATATCTGCCGTAACAGGCTTATGCTCTCCCACGATGCGGTCAAGGTGGGCGAACATCTTATTCCCCGTGATGTTCATCATCATTTCGTTCCTTTCGATATTTTTCGTTCAGGATTTTCGGTACGCACAAATCCCAATCAACCCTAGAGTGAATCCGGTTGTATTTGGAATACATCATATAGATTTTCACAGCGGACGGCATAGACAAGACAGAATAAAACGATTTCAGATACGTTCCGCTCTCTTTGTAGGCATCAGTCATGCCGCCTTTGAGAGTTTGCGTCTGAATCTGAATTATCTGGCAAGCAGTAAACGTCATAAAAAGTACGCCTCTACTGCCAAGAGTAGTATATGTCGTAATATCTTCGTTCATGGTTCCGCGAAACTCTATCGGTCTATCAGTCCGGCAGAACATACTGTTCATGCTCTTCCTGATGATCCCGGCGCGGAAGCGTGGACTTTGCGCACCGCCAATCATATCGCCGCCCTGCGCAAGGGCAACAATGGCAGCTCCAGATGCATCTAGGAAGGTGAGCATCGCCTCAAACAGGCCGTCCAGAGCTTTCCCTTTGAGTTCGATTCCTCTCAGCTTGTCACCATCAATATACCTGTACATAATGGTCGTGTAGTCATCATCAAGCATCAGGAAGTATTTGAGCCCCAGCTCTTTGGCAATTCGGAAGCTCTCGTTTCTGGCATACAGGATGGCCCGGTGCTCGTTCAGGTTGTCCATCGTGTCAGCTCTGGCAACAGCAGCGGCTTTGTCGAACATAATCACATGGTCATTCCCGAAATTCTTTCGGTATTCCTCGGCGGTGTCATCTTCATTGTCGATAATCATATACCATCTGCCGGAATATCCCTGCCGTTTCAGGGTTTTCAGTGTAACCACATTACTCGCCCTTCCATGGGTCAAGATGAAAACCGCAAAGTCATCACGCATTTTCCGATTCCTCTTCTTTGTCCACCAGCTCTTCTGCGGTTTGGGCAAGGTTTGCGTATCCGTTGGCAATGGCATTATCTACGTCAATAATAACAAGAGCAGATTTTTCCATGAGCTTCTGCATCTCAGGTTTGGCGTGGGCATAATACTCGGCAATATTGCGGTAGTTGAATACCGTGTGCCGTCCAGCAGCTTGCAGCAGGAAGCCTTTTTCTTCCGGGTTCAGGTCAGCAGCTTCGATCTCTGCAAGCAGCTCATCCGTCTTGGAGGTGTCGTACAGGTCGGCAAGGCTGGGGCATTCGCCAGTCGGCTCATACTGCGGGATGTTGGTTTTCATGGTATAGGGGTTTTCGCCGGCTTCTTTTTCCAGCTCTTCTTCGCTCAGAATGAAGCCAAACTGCTCCATATCAATTCCCGTAATCCCGTCCAGCTCCTGCGCCAGCTTCTCATCATCCCACAGGGCAAGCTCGCCGGTCTTGTTATCGGCCAGTCGGAAAGCATTGACCTGTTCTTCGCTCAGGTCATCAGCTACCACACAGGGCACGGTTTTGAGTTTCAGCTTCTGGGCAGCCTTGTAGCGGGTGTGCCCGGCCACTATGACGTTGTCCTTGTCCACCACGATGGGAACCTTAAAGCCGAACTCCTTGATGGAAGCGGCAACAGCGTCCACAGCATCATCATTCAGACGAGGGTTGTTCTCATAGGGGTGCAGCTCGGAAAGTTTCAGGCTTACGATGTCCACGGTCAGACCTCCCATATATTTGGTATTTTGGCAAAAATAAAACCCCGCCGGGTGGGCAGGGTCATTGATAATTTTGCGCTAATATGATACAATAAAGCCGTCCGGAGTAGAGTTTCCGGGCGGCTTTTTCGCTTTTCAGGCTCCCAGCGGCTGGCAGGCTATCGGGGGAGCCTGATTTTTTTACACCTTGATTTTGCTATCGCGGATGATCTGTGCGGCTTCTTCAGGGGTCTTTGCAGTGGCCTCGATGAGCTTTGCCAGATTTTCCAGATACTGATTCAGTTCCGGTGTGGTCATTTCGTCCATGTCCTCGCTTCCTTTCTGGATGAACCTTTTGTGGTTCCTCTCTACGCTACTATTATACTACTTTTTGTGTATTTTGTAAAGCGTTTTTAACGAAAAAAACAGCGTATCCATGCACTTTTCAGACCACATATTTGGCGCGGCAGAATAGAATCGAACTATCAACCTACGGTTTTGGAGACCGCTGCTCTACCAGTTGAGCTACTGCCGTACAATGGCCGCCTTTCGGAATCGAACCTTCCGTGGCTACTCCCACGAACGCGCTCCACGTTGCGCTAGGGCGGCATATAAAAATAGCCGATGGCTGGACTTGAACCAGCACCACAGAGCATCAGCCTCCCGGATGACAGGGGCCGGAAGGAATCAGCTCTGCGTATCGTCAGTGTGACGCGGGTTAAATGCCCGCCGCTCTGCATTGAGCTACAACGGCATATAAACAGCCCGTTCCTGCGGTGGTCAGCTCAGGAGCGGGCTGTTATTTTTGGACACACACGCGGGCGGCTGATAAGTACCGCCTTGGCGTTCCGGGGCCTCCGACTGGTAGAAAGCAAAAGTTTTGGAGGAATAGAGAGTAAAACGTCTCGCCGTGTCAAAAGGAGAAAAGGAACCCAAGAGGTGCGCCGCGTATGGGTACCGCGGCAAGCTCCCGGTGGTTCATGGGGCCATGTGTCCACTTCGGCCTACGGGGTTGGCCGGTTCTGGTGCAGATGGACGGAATCAAACCGCCACAACACGATGCCTGCTGCTGGTGCTGTCATTTCATACATCCGCATATAAAGAGCCACCTACGCAGCATTGGCCGTTTCAGTGGCGCAAGGAACGCGATAAAGGGTAATGGGGAGGGCAGGCCAAACAGCTCGCGCAAGCTATCCGGCCCAGCCGAAGAACCTTCATCATGTCCAGCGCGTTTCCGCATTGCGCGGGTGCGCTTATGTCATTTTAGCACAGCCTTCACACCGGCGGCAACTCGATGGCACACCGGGCCAGTGTAAAAAATAAGGCTCAGCTTTTAGGCATTGTGCGCATTATGCACAGTTCTTGGTGATGTCCGGCCAAATCTCGGCCAGAGCTTCCAGCCCGCGCCGGATGCAGTCACACACGGTGGACTGTGCGATGTCCAGTTCTATGGAGACATCCAGATACGTTTTCAGCTTGAAATTGCCCTGTGCGTCCTTGGTTTCGCACTCGATGTAATAGGCCCGCAGCACGTCAGCATCCCGCAGGCTGGAGGCAGTTTCAGCATAGACAATGCAGAACGTCCGGGAGATGGCCTCGATGCGCATTTTCGCCAGCTCAGACATCATCCGGGACAGCTCCTGACTCTCGTTGTCCATCCTGCACACGGCATCCAGAATCTTATCGCCATTGCCGGGTGCCATAGGCATACCGCTGAAGTTCTGGGTGACTCTGGTAGCGGCATCCCGCTGCCGCTGAACCTTTTCCTGCTGGGTGTTCACAGCCTCAGCCATATCACGCAGCCTGCGGAACCACGCTTTGACCTCGGCCACCCCGGCCTGCTTCTCATCATCTCCAGCCTTCCACGCTCTGATCTTGTCCATTTTGTTCCTCCCCGATTTTAGCTTGAAAATAGATTGAAATAGCTTAACGGTAGCTTGAAGCAGTAAATCTATCTTTCAGTATCTCGTACACAGTTTCGCGGGCTTTTTCGGTCTGCTTGTCCTTACCCGTAGCGAACTCGAACTCCACGGGCATAGATTCCGGCAGCTTTTCAATGCTCGCAGCTCTCCCAAACGCCTGCTGGATACTCTTGGCCAGCTTGGTGCCCATATCGTCCAGCATCTCAGGGGTTCCGGCGGCAGTTATCTGAATCTCATAGTCGGGAACACTGCGCTTGCCATATAGGGCACGTTCCAGCTCTCCCACCCGGCGTTCCAGCTGCCGGATGCGCTTATTCTCTCGCTTGCTCATGGTTTCAGCTCCCTTCAAACGAACTCTTTCGGCGGCAGCTCATACTCTGCACCGATTTTCTTCCACATGTGCAGGCAGTACGGGTGGGTATTGATGTTCGCACTTTTGGGCGGGTGGAACTGGATAACGCACTCATCCTCGCCCCAGAAGATGTCCTTGACCATGCACATTTCCTCCCATGTCGGGCAACGGTTGCTCAGGCTCACGCTAACGTGCTCCCAGCCGCCTCCCCACGAGGCAATAATGGCCACAGCATGAAGCCTATACCGCGGGTGGTGCAGATAGCCCATCAGACCATCAAAGCCCTCTTTGACAACCAGCAGGCGCGGGCTGCTCTTCATTTCCTCAATGCTTTTCATCGTTCATGCCCTCCAGAAACAGCAGCACACCGGGTGCCGCAAAGCGGACACGATACGCCTTCAGGTCATCCTGCGTGACGTACTTCCTGCCGAACAGATTTTTCATATCGCACCAGACCAGCCACGGAACTCTGTAATAGGCATTTGCCCCAAAAGAGCAAAGGACAAAGGCCATGCCTCCAAGAAGCGTTGTACGGCTCAGACAGGCCGCCTGCGTGGATGATACGCGGTCAAGCCCCATCTTTCCGCTGTTCGTGTGCTTTGCTTCAAAGGTCACGGCAGTGCCACCAGCCAGAATGCCCTTGTAGTCAGGCTGGGCCTGCTTGGTATAGCAGGCAAGGAAGCGGCCAGAGCGGTCAGCTCCTCCCAGAGGCTTCATCGGCTCAGGGGTTTTTTCGATGTCCGCAATACCCTTGGTGCGGTAATACTCGCAGGCAGAATTGATGAGGCTCTCAAAGCCAGCACCTTCGGCACGGCTCCGTGCCCCGGTCATACTCCGGCGCATGGTAGCGGATGTAATAGGTTTACGCATTGCCATTGTCGTTGCCCTCCTCGGCTTCCATCTGCCGCTTCAGCTCAGCGGCATCCACAGTAACGTACCGGGTGTGGCTGAGGATATTATCGGCCAGCACCTTGCTTTTTTCGTCCATCGAGTTTTCGAGGATGTTTGCGGCGGCCCTCATACCGGCCACCACAAAGGGAAGGTCGGAGAAGTCAAACAGCTGGGCAAAGCCGCAAGCCTTGCCCACGATCTCCCCCATAGCCTCTGCCATGATGCGGCTGGCATCAGCATCTCGCCCGGCGGCGATGGCAAAGGCCATCTGCGAATTATACGGAATCTTCGGTTTTTCGGTCATGTGTTTTAGTCCTCCCACAAAATAGCCTGCCCGCACTGCCCACAGAACGTGTTTTCGGCTTCGTCCTGATTGTGCAGATATTCACCAGAGCCGCAGTTTGGGCAAGCCAGAATGCTTTTGTCTCCGTCCGGGTAAGGGCTGCGCGGAATCCTCAGCAGCAGGGCATCGCGGCCCATCGAGCAGGCTTCCTCGACAACGGCAAGGCTTTCATATCTCTCGCGGTGCCTCGGGTCAAGAATCCCGGCGGCACGTTCAACGGACATCTTCTCGCTCATCTTCCGGCCTCCAATACTCCACAAAGTAGACGTACCCCGTCTTGCCGCTGCGCTTCTCCTTGCCCCAGCTGACAGCGTAGCCATTCTGGGCCAGAATCGCGGTCAGGGTGCGGCGGTCATCCACGAGGTTGCAGTCGATTTTGAAATGCTGTGCCATGTGCTCACATCCTTTCCGCTTCCGATTCTTCATCCCACTTGTCCATCATAGAATCAAGGGCCCGATGCTCCAGACAGCCTGCCAGCACGTTTAGTGCCCGGAACTCCTCTGCGTTCATCTTGCCAGTGCGGTACTGGATGTAAATCTCCCGGCGAGCTGTGTCCAGAGCCTCCAGAACAGCATCGCCATCTTCCCAGTCGGTCAGGGATTCCAGTGTGGCAAGCTGCTTGACAAAATCGGTTTTATCCACGTTTCCACCTCCTCAGTGCCGAAGAAAGCTCTCCGGCAGCTCCAGCCAGTCCCGGACATCATCCTCGCTCTGTCCACCATCTGCAAAAACATCCAGCACATTGGGCACCAGCCGCCGCGCCATCTCCTCATCGTCCATGTCGCGGATGCAGTCAGCAACGGTGTTCTGGTCGCTCTCGCGGATGGTCAAGCTCAGCTTGACGGTAGAGCCATCGTGCCGTGTCCAAGAGCAGATAAGGCTCTGACCGCCGACCTTCTCCAGCGCGGTCAGCATCGTATCACGACAGGTCGCAATGATCTTCTCGCTCTCATTCACGTCCATGTTATCGCCACTCCTTCCCGGTGTTTTTGTCCCTCAGAGGGATTCGGCCCAGAATCTCAAATCCTGCAAGGTCGGCCACCTGACGCAGCAGGGGCACAAGGATGCTGATTTGCAGCATGGTCGCAGCATCCTTCTGACGCTCATCTTTGCGGATGTTCTTCATGGCTGCGGTTGGGGTCGGGTCGGCGTAATGCTCAGCATTCCGGCCCATATCATTGTCACGGTTCATCAGGTCACGCTCCATTCTCCAACAGGTCAAACAGGGTGGGTGCATCGCGCTCAGCATCCGCGCTCTCCAAATAGCCCACACCGTCCCGGAAATAATCAGGGTTCAGCTCTACGCCCTTACCACGGCGGCCCAGCTTCACGGCCTCATAGGGCACAGTGAACAGCCCTGCAAAGGGGTCGGCTACCAGCTCGCCCTCGTTGGAGTACCGCTCAATCAGCCGCTGCACAATATCCAGCTGGAGAGGGCAAACATGAAGGTTCTGCCGCCGCTGGCTCTGGGAGGTATTCAGGGTGCGCATGCGCACAATATCATCCCAGACCGTCATGTCCCAGCTTCCCGGGGCGACAACCATGAAGGTGGAAGGCAGCCGCCCGTCTTTATCCAGACTTTCGGCCAGCTTAACGTGCTCGGCGTAAGAATAGACGGTATCACGGCTGAATTTGCGGTAGACCGCCTGCAACTTCGAGGTGGGTATCCGCTCCAGTTCTTCCCGGGTAAAAGGCCGGTCACCGCTGGAACGCCAGAAAGCATGGGCATCAATCTGCCACTGTGCGCGGGTGTACTCCTCTTTGGACTTCTTCACTGGCGTATCAGCATAGCCGCGGCTGCGGTCAGTAGGCAGCTTGCGGAACAGCAAGATGTACTCAGGGCAGCCTACGCCCATCTTGGTGCCGTCCTTACACTGCTCCGTCCAGCCGAGTCTGTAGGTCTGATTATTCTCCCGGACAACATCCGTGACTACGGTAATCATCCCAAAGTACGCAAAGCCATGCTTCCGGAAATGGGCAATGCAGTCAGCATGGAACGGCTCAATGGTAGGCGCAGCCAGCCCGGTGACATTGGCGAACTCCACGCGGTCTTTGACATGAATGGCAGCCACGCGGCCCGGCTTCAGAGTCCGCAGCAGCTCAGGGGTGAGGAAGTCCATCTGCTTGAAGAACTCATCATCGTTCGGGTTGTGCCCGAAGTCGTTGTAGGAAGGGCTGTACTCATAGTGGTTACCGAACGGAATAGAGGTCACATACAGGTCGATGCTGTCTGTCGGCCAGCTCCGTACCTCTTCCACGCAGTCGTTGTTGATGGCCATATAATTGTTTCCCTTAACTTCCACACGCTCACATCCTATCGTTCGTTTCAGGGCCTCCAGAGCAAGGCTTCCGAGACCGTACTCCTTGATGATTTCTTCCATCTTCTCACTCAGCTCATCATACTGCCGCCACTTGCGCTGCAAGGCAAGCAACACCTCTGTTTCGGTGTCCATATACAAGATGTCGATGATGACATGGGCTTTCTGCAAAAATCGGTAGATACGGTGAATGGCTTGGATGAAGTCATTAAACTCGTAGTCCACCCCCATGAAAATTGCTCTGTGACAGAATCTCTGGAAATTGCATCCAGAGCCTGACAGGCTCTTTTTCGTGCCAAAGATACGGGTACGACCTTGCGCAAAATCCATGACGCGCTGCTCGCGGGCCTCCAGCTCCATGCTTCCGTAGATGTCCACCATCTCAGGCACAGCCTTTTTGAGAGCCTTGCGCTCATCTTCGAGGTCGTGCCAGACCACGAAATGCTCATCGGCAGGAGCTTCGGCAATGATACGGGCCACCTCAGCAGCACGGATGTCAATGCTATCCCGCTTCTCTTTGGCAGCATCAGACAGCCCCATTGCAGCATCATGGCCGAGCTTCATCTGGCCGTCAGCCTCAAACTCCGCGGGGCGGTCAAGACTGTTGAGCTTGTGGTATCGGATGTCCATCGGGGGCAGGGCATAGCCTTCATCCGAAAAGCCAAGGTCAGAAGGTTTCTGGAGGAACAAGCCCCAGCTGGCGCACCAAATCCAAAACTCGCGCTCGCGGCCCGGGTACAGGGTCAGGTTGTTCGCCTTGGTGGAATCCCGCTTGAAAAAACGGGTAAGGGCCTGCCCGGTGTCCATAACCTCCAAAAAGCCTGCATAGTGAATCAGCTCTTTATACCGGTTCGGGGAAGGCGTGGCCGTGTTGGTCAATTTGTACTTGACCCCCTTGAACTTCAGCATAAAGCTCTGGTACGTTTTGCTGCCGAAGCTGCGCAAGGTGGCCGCCTCATCCAGAGAAACAGCGGTAAAGCGGTGCGGGTCAATATCGCCGTCCCGGACGCGCTCATAGTTCGTCAGGACAATGGGTGCGCCGCTGGCCTCAACCTCTGCCATTGTGCGGCAGTAGGGAGGTTCGGCCGTCCCCAGCAGATTCACAGCATCTGCCTTGAACTCAGGCAGCACGTTCAGGGGCATCACGATGAGCACCTGTCCACCCTCATGCTTCTGCAGGATGCGGCACCATTCAAGCTGCATGGCGGTCTTTCCCAGACCAAACCGGGAAAAGATACCCCGGCGGCCCCCACGCAGTGCCCACAGGACACTGACGCGCTGGTGGTCTTTCAGCGCAGGGTTGACCTCGGACGGGTCGATCTCAATGCCAGACATGGGCGCGATGTCAATTTTCTGCTCCAGAAACTCGCGGTAATTCATAACGCACACCCCCTTTCTGAGGCTCCAGCTTTGCCCCACAGCAGGGGCAGACATCAACACGGCGCGGCGGCATCCTGTCAACCAGATACCCGGCAGACACGCCCAGAGCTTCCGCAAACTTTCGGATAGCTTCAATGCCAGGCATTATGCCGCCCCTCTCATACAGACTTACGACCTGAAAATCAGTTCCCAGCCTATACGCAAGCTCTTTCTGGCTCAGGCCGGCAGCCACACGGCAGGCTTTCAGCCTCTCGCAGAAAATTCGGTCCATTTTATCATCTCCATTTGGCTTTATTCATGTCCCAGCTCAGGCTCCTCTTGTTCCACTTCCTGATTTCGTCAGGCGTGTTCGAGAAGGAATAGCCTTGGGTTCTCTCGATGCCGTCCGGCTCGTAGGTCACATTGCAGTCACCCAAGATGCAGTCGGTGGTAGTCGGGTGCCTCCAGTAGATGTGACAGAACTTGCCAATCGGTTTGCTCTGCTCATCCAGCAGGGCAAAGTCTTTGCTTTCCTGCTGGAGCTGCCTGCCGCAAAAAGGGCAGGCTTCTGGGATATTCACATTGCACTTCATCCGGCAGCCTCCTCAAATATCCCAGCTCGAAGGAACGCTCAGCTTGCACGACCGTCCATCGCCGCCTTTGACAGGCTCGCTAAAGGGGCAATATGTGCAGCTATGCTGGTGCTTTATCTGGAATGTTTTGCAGAATCTTGACAGCGCAGCAGCAGACACCACCGGGTATTTCGGAACGTATTCGTCCAGCATACCAGTTGCAGAAAAGCCTCTGCATTCGTTTGCCCTTTCCAGCATCTTCACAGCGTCATCCTGCTCTTGCTGAGATTCGCAGTGAATGGTGATGTCGTAGGTATCATCATAGACAGCCCACTTGCCGTCTTTCCGGCAGAACAGCACCAGCTCCTTTTCGTTGCTCATGTCCACATCTCCCGTAAGTCCTTTTCGACCTGTGCGGATTTTGCTTCGAGATACTCTGCAAACTCTTCCGGGGCCATGCCCTCGTTCTTGAACTCGCCGACCATCTCCCAGTACCTGTCGCCAACGCGGATGATCTTCTGCACCTGCTCATCAGTCAGGCCCAGCTCACACCGCAGATTCTGAATCAGGGCACCCCATGTGATGGCAATGCCATCCAGAGCCATGAGAAAGCCGCAGAGCTGATTCTGCCGCACGATCTTCCTCATATTGGTGGTCATCGCCGCTTTTCCGCGCTGCGGGCGGCTTCCGAATTTACCCATTGTTCTTTTCCTCCTGTTCAGGGCCAGCGATGTTGGGCATCCAGTGGGTGACATCGTCCAACATCAGGTTTTCGCGGTTCTCTGCCCAGTCACCGCTTTCGTACCGGAACGCAGTCAAGATAGAGCCATCAGCACAGTACGCAATGACATCCACCATCGGGTCGGGCGGGTCGCTCTTGGCATCCCTCCAGCACCGGCGGGCCATTTCCTGCGGCTCAGCTTCCGGCTGTGTGTCAATACAGTTGTTCAAGTCCTGCACGGTCTTGATGTGGCCCAGCACAAGCTCACCAAACAGTCGCTGCTTGAGCTTCTCGGCTTCCAGATACCGTTTCTCACTCATGTGTCGCGTCCTCCATGATAAACCCGCAGACAGGGCAGAAATTCCAAACTCGGCCTTTGAACTCTGCTTCGGAAAGAGCAGCATCGCAATTCTCGCAGTAAACCACAGGGGATTCAAACGTGTTGCCGAAGGCATCCACGGAAATGATTTTCACGTTTTCATCCTTTACCCACTTGGCATGGCCGCGCAGGCTCTCAGGGTGGATGGTAGGAAGGTTTTCAAGGTCGGAGATTTCATCGCTGAGGCTCTCGCAATACAGGATGTCAGCAGCTTTGCCCTTGGCTTCCTCTTCGGCAAGGTCTTTTTTGAGGTCAGCTTCCAGCTCGCCAACATCGGCCAGCCGGGTGATCTTCTTTTCCTCAGCCATCTTTCAGCACCTCCGGCGGTACAGCCAGCGGGAACCAGCAGTAAAAATTTTCAGGGTGGTTTGCCACGACAGAGAACAGCCATTTACTGGCCTCGCCAGTCCAGTTTTTATGGACAGCCATAACGCAGCCATTTTCGTCCGCGTCCTCTTTGGTAGGCTTCTTGTCAGGGGTGTTCCATGTGGGCTTTTCGGAAGGCTCCACCTCCAAGGCGGGAGCGGCAAAGATGCAGCTGATGGGCACGGCATACACGCCTGAGCCGTCCTCCTCTTTGCAGTAGATGGCCTGCTTCAGCAGCTCATTGGCATCCACAGGGCGAACATCATTTGCCATCGTCCTGCGCCTCCTCTCCGACCTTCCAGCCGATAAGGTCGCAGATGCAAGCCTTATCCTTTTTGCACCAGTGGATGATAAACCGATCAGGAAGGAACGACCCGTGGAATACGCTTGTAATACCGTCTCCTCCCAGAGTTTCGGTAATGTCTTTGATGGCCCAGTTCACAGCCTGCGTGACATCCACTTTTTCCTCGAAGATACATCCGCAGTTGCGGCACTTAAAAAGGCCGGTCCTTCTCTCAGTCATTCGTCTGCACCTCCTCAGGCTCCAGCATCTTCCGGCTGCAGCTCTGGTTATAGCAGACAGGGCAGCAATAATGCAGATACTTCACCCCGGCCAGAATCTCCGGCGGCTGGCACATAACCATCGGCCTGCCGCAGTTCTGGCAGACAGGCCAGCCCAGTACGGCAATGTTCTTGCGCTCTGCAAGGCGTTTCTTCCAGCGTGGGTATTTTTCCTGTGCCTTCTCCCAGCATTCTTCGTAAAGCTCCTGCATGGCAAAGCCGTTCACAGGCTCGCCCAGCAGGGCATAGATGCTGTTCAGGACATCCCCGAACTCCTCTTTCAGATTCTCCCAGCACTCTTCGATGGTCTTGGGAGTAGGGTTCGTGCCATCCAGAGCGCGGCGCAGCTTCAGCGCGGCCTGCGCACCCTCGGAATACTCTTCGGACATCTGAGCCAGAATCTCAGTCGGGGGCAAAATCTCCGAGACCTTCTTTTCTTCATCCATTGTGTAACACCTCTGTTTTTTCGATTTTCAGCTTCTCAGCAGGAAGCTCCGGGTGGAAGTTCCGGGCAGCGAAAAGGGCCACTTCCTCAGCCTCTTTCCGGCTCTCAGCCTTCACCTCATACCAGCCGAGGTCGGCAAAGGTGATTTTGTACGTCATGTTCATGCGCTGTCCCTCCCCACAAAAGTGCCCGTGTAGAGCTTTTCGCCTACGGAGTAGTGATAATACTCGTGACCGGCTGGAATGCCATCAGAGGGCTTCTGTGTCGGTCTGAGTGCCATTTGGTGCCCTCCGACAAGAACGAAATACTCCGCTCCGCTCACAAGTCGCTGCATCCAGCTTTCCGCAGGCTCAGCATGGAAGCTGCGGCCATCCATGCAGCAGACCGCCACGGCGGGCTGCACAGGCACGGAGAAGAAAGAAAGCTGCTCAACTTCCATCGCCTTTCACCTCCACCGGGATGGTTCGACCCGCACAGGCTCGAACTCGTCAAATTCCGGGTAATACCTTCTGGCCATCTCCACAGCCTTGTGCTCAGCGTCCTTCTCGTTGGCCGCCTGCACATTATCCCAGCAGTGGAGGTCTGTACCGCCTTCGTTGCGGCACTCCACCAAAACCCTGAACTTACCCATTGGCTGCCTCCAGTCTGGCCGGGGAGGCCCCAGCTCTCAGGCGGGCAGCTTCCCTCGGCGTGGTAGAAATATCACCCTGCGCCTGCTTCAGGAACTCTACTCGGCGGTATGTAAGGTCAGGTGTTCGGGCCAGCTCTTCCAGCCCTCCCACACTGCCTGCATACTTTTTGGCTGCCGGTGGCAGGCTCTCGAACAGCTTCTTCAGCTCTTCTGTGCCATCGCTCCGCATCAGACCGCCGCGTTCGTCTATCCCTACCACCATCGGCCAGTTGCGCCAGCTGATGTACTTCTGCGCCTTATGGGCGGCATCTGCCAGAGCGGACCACTCAGCATCCGGGTTGATGGTCTGCGAAAGCTGCTTAAAGATATCGGCCACGGTGATTGGATAGACACATACCCTGTTCGCGGCCAGAAAAGCCCTTTTGACCACCTCGCCGGGATAGTCCCGGAACTGGTACGTCCAGACATCCAGCATGATCTCCATCTCGGCATCGGTCAGGGGCTTCGAGCCGAGCTTATACAGAACGAAGTTCATCTGAATCAGCTTTGCGGCATCTTCTTTTGTCATTCAAATCCTCTTTCCTTGTCCATCTTTGCCAGTACGCGGTCAAGCTGGCTTCCTACATCCTCAGCAGGCTTCCGGGCATTTCCAGCCCGGTTGCCTTGTTGCTGGCGGCTCTGGTGCTGCTCATCACTTGCAGCAGCATCTCCGGGAGTGCGGATGCCTTCATGTTTCCAGTTCCGCAAAATCCCATCGACATAGTTCCACGACCGTCTGCTTGCTTCCGCAGCTTTATCAATAGCCAACAGAATCATCTCAACGCTGAATACTTCTCGCCAGCCTTGCAGCTTCTCCAGAGCAGACCTCGGAAACATCCCAATGGAAGATTCGTATCGCTGAACTATCTGGGCAAGCTCAGAATCAGCACCGCTTTGCTTAACAACAACAGTAGGTATATCTGATACGTTAGTATCAGAGTAATCTTTAATTTTTAATATTGGGGGGCTATGGGTTTCCGTGGGTTCCCCATGGGTTGCCATGGGTTTTTCAGAAACCCCATCGGTTTTTTCGGTTTCTTTTGAAAACCCATCGGTTTCTTTGGGTTTTCTTGGCCTTCCACCTTTGCGCCCATTTTCACGGTTCACCAAGACGGTGTGACGGTAAAACTCGATATTATCATCCATAGCTTTGCGCTGAGATTCAAAGGCAAGCAGCTCAATATCTGACAAGCCTTCCGGCTCGGCTCCACTCTCCACATAGTCCTTCATGGCATTGATAACATGACGAAACTCTGCATCGGGCAGAATATTCAGCAGCTTAAAGGATGTGAACAGCAGCAGCAATCCCTTTGGGCGAATGTCCTCAGTTTCGCCACCCATCGGCCCACCTCCTTTCTCCGGTTATAGGAATCAGAACGGGAGGTCATCAGCATCGTCATTGATAATGCGGTCAGCATCATCGGCATACTGCTGGGAAACGGGGGCAGGTTGAGAAGCCGCCGGGGCCGGTTCTGCATCAAAAGGCGTAGGGCCTTCTTCCTCAGCAAAGCCATCAGTGGCAGCTGCGGCAGGCTCTCCAGCAGGGGCCGCCGGCTGCATCAGGTCAATGGCCATCTGCACCCACCGGGCATTGACAAGGCCGCCAACGACCACCCCGTCAACATCCAGAAGGCTCCAGTACGTCTTGCCATTGGCCTCCCGGCTTTTCAGCTCCTTACCGCAGACCTCCACAAAGTCACCCTTCTGTAACAGGCCGTCCCACTGGTCGAGGTTCTTCCAGAGGCAGCACTCCACAAACACGCTGTTCCACTTGCCAGATTCGTCCTTTACGCTGTGGGCCTTCACGCTCAGGCTCAGGAAGGAGTTGCCGCTTTTGGTTTCCTTCATTTCGGGGTCACGGGTCAGGGTTCCGGTAACTTTCGTTCCGGTGCTGGTCTTGATAATCACTGCTCATCGCCTCCAGTTCCAGCATTTGCAAAGGGGTCGCCCTCAACTTCGTCAGCTTCAACAGCCAGCGGTGCAGGCTCTTCCTTCTTGGGCTTCTGGATGCGGCGGCGGGTCGGGGCAGCACCGGCGGCTTCCTCAGCAGGCAGCTCACGGAAATCGGCTTCTGCCTCCACAGGAACCTCGCTCTCGTCAATCAGGCCGCCGAAGGTAGCGGGGAAGGCTTCACGCAGGGTGTGGACCAGAGCGACCTTGCGAATCATAGTCGCAGGCTTGGTCACCCAAAGGGATTTTTTTGTGTCGTACTCGCTGAAGTTCACTTCCTCGTAGAACGGGCGGGAGCGGTCTTTGCGGTAGGTCTTGGCCCAGCCGCCGACAAGCTCTTCGCCCTTGTAGATGATAGAACCTTCCCGGTGGATGAGCTCGCCAACTTCAGGAACAAAGACAATCACGCCTGCCTCAAAGCCATCATACTGCGGGTGCGCCTCTGCCATCTTCATGTAGCAGGTCTTGCCCAGAACAATGGTACTTGCCGTATCACCGTTCTTGTTATCATAGTGGATGAGGTAGGCTTCCTTGGTAAAAGGGTTGAGGTGGTACTGCTTGCACGTTTCCAAGAAGATACGGCACTCGGCGATGGTGGCTTCCTTGCAGATAAAGTTTCGCACATCATCAAAGGTGACGGTCATGCGCTGGCCATCCATTGCCTCGATCTCCACAGGGTCAGAAGATGCAGCAGGCTGCATGGCCTCATTCTGCTGCCGCGTCTGGGTGACAAAAGAACGGCCCTGCGTGGTGGTTACGGTAGTAGTGGCACCATTGCCACCGGTTCTTGAAGTGAATCCCATAATAATTGACCTCCCATAAATTAAAATTATTTGATGCAGCCAAAACGGAAACCGCGCTCAGCGGCTCCCTTTTTGAACCACTCAATGTCCTGCTGGGTGAACTCAACCCAGAAGCGGTAACGGTTGCGCTCAGGTTCTGCAGCAGGCTCAGGCTGCTCAGCATCCACAGCGGCTTCGTTCACGGCTTTGAAATCCAGCCGCCCCTCAGAGGTAATGAACATCTTGGCTTGCGTTGCAGCAGCCGCGCGAGCCTTCATTTCGCGTTCCTCATCGGTGGGCTGCACAAAGACAGGAGCAGCAGCACGGGCACGTTCTGCGGCAATTCTGGCCGCCTCAGCTTCACGCTGAGCTGCGCGAGACTTTTCACGGCGGTTGTGCTCTCGCATAGCTTCGTTGACGCTCAGGCTCTTCAGGTACTCCGTGGTGCAGGCTTCCACATCTTCGCCACAGGTATCTCGAATGGCTTCCATATCGCTCTTGATGTCCTCAATGGCCTGCCGCAGGTCTTTTGTGGCCTTGTTCAGGTCATAGGTCTTGTTGAGCCACTGCGGAACCAGCAACCGCTCGAATGGAATGAGCGGCTCCAGCTCCCCGATGCTGTCACGGTAGACCAGACGCAGGCTGGAGGCTTTTTCCTCCCTCTCAGCCTGCTCCACAGCTTTCACCTGTGTATCAATGGCCCAGGACACCTGTGCACACTGGGCCTGCATCTTCTTGATGCTGCCCTGAAAGTCCTCCAGAGGCTTCATGTACAGCTTCTTTGCGGCGGTCAGAGATGCGCCAAGCTGCTTGTTCCAAGCATTGACCTTGGCACGATCTTCTTTGGCTCCCTTGATGCTCTCCGGGGTATACACCCGGCCAGTATAGGCGGCAAGCATTTCGTCAAGGTTCCGCTGGACTTCTTCTTCGTTCCAGCTCATAGCCGGAATGACCGGGCTTTGCACCCGGACGGTCAATTCATTCGTCATCAGCTTCATCCTCCCATTTTTCGTTTTTGGCCTCCAGCTCAGCAGCCTCAGCCATCTGAGCATCGGTCATAAAGTAATAGCCATCGGGCGGCTCCATCGGAGGTGCGTACCCATCAAGGGCAATGTCATACATTCCCCAGCTCACAGGTCAGCCCACCTTCCGGCTGTCATCGCTGCGGCTCTGGCTGTTCTTCACGCACCCATAAGGGCTGCTGCGGGTGTACCGCTTGTTGTCCTCATACATCCCATACAGAGAGAGGGCCAGACCAAATGCCAGCGAGAACAGAATCAGCGGGGCAGCCTTGGCGGCCTCAGCAGCTTCCCACTGGCCGTATGCAACAAGAGCATACTGCATGGCCTGATTCATCCAGACCACAGCCTGACCGGCTCCAATCAGTGCCAGAGCTGCAACGGCCAGACCTTCGGCCTTCCGCATAAACCTACGCATTTTTGTTTCCTCCTACGTCTCAAACATCAAGCAGTATCTTTTTCGTTTCCTACGGGGTGCAGGGGTGCCAGAGGCTTGGGGTCATCCTTATGGACCTTGTAATACTCCAAATCCTCTGTCTTGAAATACAGTCTGCTCTTGCTGCCCTTCTCACCACGAGTGTAGGCAGTGAGCTTGCCCTCCCTACGGAGCTGAAGCACCCTAGAACGGTGAACGCCCAGAACCTCAGCAGCTTGGTCGGTGTTGTAATATCCAGATTCGGGCACGTTTCCCACCTCCTTTCTGTGTTTTCATATCAGCAGGCAAAACAAGCATAAATGAATCTCTTCGCATTGCAGTTGCTTTTCTTTGCCTTTGCTTAGCTGGTCATATCAATTCGCTGCCTTTGCTGCGCCTGGCTGAACTTTTCGCTGCGGTGCCTTTGCTACGCATATCCCTGCCCAGCTTTGCCATTGCAAATCAGTTCTGTGCCTTGTCGCTGCATATCAGTTCGTTGCCTTTCTCTGCCGTTGCAGGGTATCACATAGCTGCTCCACGCCTTGGCTGCTCATCGCCCTTCCCAGCCATGCCCTTGCCGCGCCCTGCCTCTCTAGGCAATGCCGTTGCAAAGCATATCGCCTCGATTCGGAGCTATGCCGTTGCAGCACAAGTCATGTCGATGCTCTGCCGCTGCTTCACTCTTCCATGCAATTCCTTTGCGCCACGTCTCAAGGCAGTGCCATAGCCATGCCATTATCAGCAATTCCAAGCTGTGCCTTGGCGAAGCGAACCAGAGCGGACCAATGCCATTGCACTCAGTCAAGAACCTCGTAGGTGAAGCGGCCCTTACCAGAGTTGCGCCATTGGCCAATGCCACGCATTGCTCCATAGTTCAGCCATTCCAAAACGGCCTTTTCGTGGGAATCATCCATGCACAGCACCTCAAACTCACAGGTGGAGCCTGCAGGAATCTGCTCAGAGTTGGCAAGGCTGACGCGCTCGCCCTGTGCAGTCTGGGCGCGGAGAGGACGCTGGCACTCAGACATCTCACCACTAAAGCAAATAGGAATCATCCGGGGCGAAACAAAAATCAGACCATCAATAACCTTCTTGTAGGCGGTGATCTTGCCGGATTCGTTCACGGCCTTCTTCTTGCCGGTCTCAGTCTTTCCACCAATGCGGCCCAGCATCCCGCAGGAATCTTTGAAGAAGCCCTTAATCTGGTAGTCGTACAGAACAGGCTGTCCAGCTTCGTTCCGGGGGAACACCGTCATGCCCTTATCAGCCACAGCATCAGCTCCCAGAGCTGCCACCTCATCTTCGACAGTAGCAGCATCAGGGGACTTGCTGGCAATGAACTCGCGGGCGATGTTCTGGTTGCTGGGCCACGTTCCCAGCACCGGCTCAGTAAAGGTGAGCTTGACCTTCAGTTTTTTCATGGTTTCATTTCCTCCCATTTTTTATTTGCGGTTGGCTCCCGCGACACCCTTTCGGGTGTTTCGACCCGTGCCGCCGGGTCATCATCAGGCAGGTTATTCTTTGACCTCGCGCACATCGGTAATTTCGTAGGTATCAAGGCCATGTCCGGTTTCATCAGCCAGACGCTGGACGGTTACGTTCCGCGCGTCTACCGGGTCGGACGCATTGACCTCGTACGCGTCCCAGAACTTTTCGGTGTTATTGTAAACAGAGACTTCATAGCGTTTCATCGTTTATCCCTCCTCGTTGTACTCATCTACATCCCGGCTGGAAAGCCCAGCCAGAAAGACGCGGTGCTTGCCGTTCTGGTCACGCTTCCAGTCGCCGCCCATCATGCAGATGGCAGTGATATAGCCCTGATACAGACCTTCACAAGCATTCCGCTGAGCTTCGGTTGCATCCTTGCGGTTCATGCCGAACCACTGAGCATCCATAGAGAGGGCCAGAGTGTTCAGCCCGGTGTGAATCTGGTCAATGTACATCTTTTTCATCTCTCAGCCCTCCTTGACAAGCTGCATCATCTTGCGGATGCGGTTCCACTGCTCTTCATTCAGGCAGCCGCCATTGTTCACAAAATCTTTGGCGAAGCAGATTTCCTGCTTCATCTCGGTCTTGCTCATCTCGCTCAGGTTCTTCATGGTATGTACCTCCGGTTGCTTTCGTACTACTTTTGACAGTGCTATTATACTACTTTACGACAGAGATGTAAATACTTTCTCTCGATTTTTTTCGTACTTTTTCTATATTTTTTGAAAGTGGCTGTACCATTTCTGATGCTCCCGACATTTATGCCGGTATCATCCAGCAGCAAAAAAGAGCACCAGCCGCAGCCGGTGCTCTCAGGGCAAAAAGAAAAGCCAGCAGGCAAAACGCCTGCTGGCCTCGGTTCAGTATTTACTTGTTCCAGTGTATAAAGTCTACGGTTTTCGCTTTTGCCCCGTACAACTCAAAATTTTTATAGCCATCGTCCACATAGAGCATCAGAGTATATCTGTCATACAAGCTGCCAAGGTCATCACTGCCGGGCTGTTTATAATAGTCATTCGCCCAACTTGCCTGAGCCGCCAGATACCGGGCCACATCTTCACCGGCCATCTTTGCGGTGTCCTCAGTCACAGCAGACGGAACCTGAACAACAATATCAATCTCGTCTTTGTCCACCTGAATGGTAACATCCTTGATATAGTCGTACTCACACATGTCTTTTTCCGTGGACGTAATGATGGATTTTCCATCAAGCGTCAGCTCCGAGACATCAAGAGTAAAGCCGGAGGAGCCGGAAGAGGAAGCAGCGGAGGCCGAACCGGCAATTCCATACTTTTCTCTGATGGAATCGAGCTGATCTTCAAATTCTTCTTCGGCAGCAGCAACAGACGCGGCGGTTTCGCTCTCAGCCTCCTCAAAGGTTTTGGATGCTTTGGAGACAAGCTCATCAGTTTCGTAGCTATACAGGTCAACAAGGTCGGCAGAGCCTTCTCTTTCATAGTAGAAATGCTTGTTATCAGCGTTTCTGACACTCAAAACTTCCCATTCGCAATCTTGTCTAGTTTTGAGCCGCAAAAGGTTTACAATCAAGTTGCTCTTGGAAGTCGGCACATAGAGGTCAATAGATGTAGAAAGTTCGCTTTCATCCAGATTTCCAAACGTAAAATTTAGATGTCCATACGCTCCTATGCTACCAAGAGCATCGGCAGCCTTATTGACGGCTTGGTCTGTGTCGTACAGTTCCTCCCCCTGTGTTTGGGTGATTGGCTCAAACCCTTCAGGCAGTTCAACTGCAACGGATTCAGCTGCAGAGCTTGAAGGCTCCTCAACGCCGCCAAGAGCAACAATCATCAAAAGCGATGCGATAACGGCAACGGCAAGCAGTAGCATGGTTCCTTTTTTCATTCTCATAATTTTTACCCCCATTATTTTTTTGGTAAGTCCAGTATATCAGGATGCAGCAGTCTTTTCAACAAAAACGGGAACCAGCGTTCGCCAGTTCCCAGCAGCATCAAAACAGGGCTGTCTGCCCAGAATCCTCCGGGGCCTCAGAGGGAGGCTTTTCAGATCTGGGTTTGTAGATACGGGTTTGGGTCAAAACATCAATTTCGCAGAACTGGAAGCCCTTGCAGTGGTTCAGCCGCCGCAGGGCTGGGCCTTCCAGCATTTCGTCTTTGTAGCTGCAATAGGCCAGCTCGTCATCGTTCAGACAGGCGTTGCAGCAGTACCGGCAATATTGTTTCATCCTTCAGCTCCTCCACATAGCACCAGCTTTGGGGCGGGCGGTGCAACGAGCAATATCCATTCAGGCCGCAGGTCGGCGGTACCATCCTATCGCCAGAAGGCTCATAATACTTGCAATCCTCATTCCCGCAGACGCTTGTTCCGAACAGACTACTAAAGCCATGTTTGGAGAAGCAAGACAGCGGCTTTGGATTGTCATAAATTTTCAGGTCGGAGATATGCCACGCAAACAGCTCAGGCGCAGATTTTCCGTAGGCGTTCAGTTCAGCCTCACGGACGCAAGAGTTTTTGACGGCCAGTGCAGCAGCAACCATATCATCATGTCTAAGCTCAATAAGCGAACTATACACATTGGGCGAAAGATAGCAATAATCGAAATTATCACCAGCACCATGCCGCTGAACAACATCCACCTTGCTGCAAGTAAACTCGCCAATGACACGGCCAAGTCTTTTTAGATATTTCCATCGGTTCCATTCATCCTTGTTCCAAATGAGGATGTCGGTAAAAAGGTTACCGCTCCATGTCGCAGTACAATAGATATAAACCTTGAAAGGTTCCAGCATCAATGCCGGCCTTGTTTTGCGAATTTCCACAGTCTTTTCGCCGCTGAGAATCTTCTTACACCATTCGGGCCGGATGCTCATCAACACAGCTTTCACACTCGCACCTCCAATCAGTAATATTCGATCTCCACCAGAGAGGTGGACACCAGCTCAAAGCGGCCATCTGACCGAGGGATGCGGAGCAGCTGACACTCACGCTCAGCAGATAGCTGGTCAGGTAGCAGATCGCCGAAGTCATCCACGGTGATGGTATACTTCGGATATCGCCGGGCTGCGTATGTTCCATCTTCAATGGCAGGAGAATAGACGGTGACGTGGTAACAGGGGTGGTCAGCAGTTCCAGCCTCAGCAGAGGTGGAACCACAGGCCGTAGCCCAGAGCGTCGTCAGGGTCAGCAGCACAACGGCCACAGCAAAACAAGAGAATCTCTTTTTCATCGGTCAGAACCTCCATCCTTTCACATTCTCGCCGCTGGTAATAGCGATGTCGTACTCTGCATCGAAGTCCTCAGCAGTCACACCATATCGGGCAAATTCGGATACAAATACTTCTTTGCCGCGCTCATAAGCCTGAGTGCTATCCTTTGCATAAAACACATAGCAGGCAGCACAGACGCTGTTTTTGTTCTCAGGCTTCGGCAGGATAAGAGCCTTGTACTTTTTCAGGCCAGCATCTCCCAGAGCCTTCAGCGTGGCCATCCGCTCTGCGTACAGGTCATCGAGTTCATCGTCTACGATGGGAGAAAATCGGTGGCCCTTGGTGTGGGCGTATGCCTGCTCGTCTTTCCTCAGGGCAGCAATGTCGCGGTCAATCTCCTCCAGAGTCCGCATTGCCCTTGCCTCCATTTCTGAGCTTTTCCTCCAGCTTATTCAGGTCGAAGCGGTCAAAACATCCATGCTGCACAAGAGCGTTTGCCGTGTGCGTCACACAGACCATACCGGCCAGCAAATCGGAATCGCACTTGGCTTCCTTGGCGGTCTTGCTCAAGATATTATTGAGCGCGATAAGCTCCAGCCCGCTCAGCTTTACCACGGCGTAGCCGGGGTCTTTCTTGGCATCATCGCGCCACTTCAACGAACAGATTCTCATTGGTCTCCCTCCTCATCGAACATACTAAGTTGGCCAGCAACGTTTTTATCTTCCATCCACCAGCGGAAAACATCTCGGCCAGTCTGCCAGTCGCACGGCTTTCCTTTTTCTCGGCGGGCTTCCAGCATCCTGTCAAAAGCCGCAACATAAAGTTTTTCGTATTTCGGCCAGCGCATGAACTCACGCTGTCTGCCCCCCCCCGCCATCGGGCAGCCAATACAGCCGACCCGCTTATGACCCTCACAGTACAGAGGGTTGACAGGAAGATGCTCACTGTGGGTATAGTCCCACACATCATCGTCAGACCAATCGACAATCGGGTTGACGGTCATCTTGCTTTTGAGATTGCACGTTTCAAAAAGCTGCCTCTTTTCATCGTTATCCCCCATGAGGATAATTCTTTTTGCCGGGTCTTTGTGCATCAGCTCCATAACGCCACGACTGTTCTTGCGCCGGGTGGATTCAGCCCAGCGAACGCCTGTTGCAATAAATCTGTCACGGCCAGTATTTTCTTTGAGAACGGCGCAGCAGTATCTCACAAGTCGCGTTGGCGGCATCATCTTCTGAGGAATCAGCGACCACATCGAGGTGGGCTTGCCCTTGTATCTGGGCTTTTCAATGGTGCAGTTGATTCCGCGGCCCTCCATCTGCCTGAATTGCTCCCTAATGAAATACACGGTTTCAGGGGCGTCAGCCGTAGTGTGACTGTTCACAACCTCAAAATCAATACCAGACCTTTCGGCCAGAGCAACCAGCACTTGGCTGTCTTTGCCGCCGCTGTATGTAATAAGCAGGGGTTTCCCATACCTGTGCAGCGACAGCTTCGCGGCATCCTGCAACCTCGCAATCGCCATTTGTTCTTTGTCCACTTTTCAGCCTCCTATCATTTCGTTACGGTCATTCCAGAGCTTTGCAGCCTGTCCCTGTGCAACGAAGGGTGTATCGTGCCAGTTTTTCACCCAGACAGCACCACCTCTGGCCCCACAGCCGGAGCAGGCCACGCAATACTTGCCGCCCCTGAGCCTCAGGATTCTGGCAGAGCCTCCACAGAACGGGCACGGTTTCAATTCAAGTTTTGCCATCGCTCAGCCTCCCACAACAGGAACCAGCAGAAACAGCAGGAAAAACAGCAGGGCCATTGCCGACATGGATACGGCCATGCGTCTGCCGTCTTTCTTCTGGATTGCATAGTTGGTATGTATTGCAGCCTTCAGCAGGCCAAGCATACACAGGTACACGCCGACAGCAGCGAGAACTTTTTTCAGGGTTTCCAGCAGCATCTTTGAACCTCCATCAGCTCACGGCCCAATACACAATCGCAAGGGCAAAAATCAGGGCAACCAACGAGGAATACGCCGCAATCATCAGCTTCTTGTTTCCCTCTGCAACGGCTTTCAGGGCAACGGTAACCATGCGTAAAAACAAGGTCAAAATCATGGCCGTTGCTGCGATGGCCAGAACGCTCTGCGTGACTTCTTCCAGAATCATCTCACGCCCTCCGCTGCTCGATCATCTTCATGCACAGCTCCCGGTAAACATCGCGCTGGGCGCAAGCAGAGATGAACTCCCGCTCGTAAGAACACCCCCCCTCAGAAGGCGCAGGAGCAGCAGGCTGCACAAGGCTCTTGCGGCCATCAGAAAAGGCCTGCACAGCACTCTTGACAGGAACCGGGGCCGGGTCAGGAATAACAACAGGGCCAGCAATATCAGCAGTGCCAGGAGCCTCTTTCGGCTTGGAGAGGTAGTTGTCGAGGCCCAGACTGACCATCAGGCCAAACTCGATGTCCTGCATCTCCTTATCGCACAACTGGCCGATGTAGTCATTCAGCCGCAGCTTGTCCACGGTGAAAATCTGTTCACAGAGGGCCGTGGATTCCTGCAGCTTCCCAGCAGCATTGATGTGGACATGGGTCTGCATGGGTCTCTTCTCCCGCGTGGTCAAATAGACGATCTCCAGAGTGGAGGAGTTTTTGTTATTCTGATTGTTGCTCACAATGATGGCCGGGCGGCCAGCGTGCTGCTCGCTCCCAATCTCATTGCCAGTGGGGTAAACATAGTAGACCTCTCCGCGAAAAAACATACCGTTCATGTAAAAATCTCCCTTCAAAATTTAAGTAGTCCCTAACACAGGGACGTTCGTTTTTAGGCGTTGACGCAATACCAGCCGATTTCTTCCAGCAGGGTGACAACTACCGTGCTGTTAGGCAGCAACTTTACGAAAAGCTCAGCTATGGCATTTGCCTGCTCTTCAGTGCGACAGAAAACTTCTTCGCCGTCTTGCCAGAAGTCGCAGGCATCAGATGGGGCCTTCGGCATTCCAGCTATCAAAATGTCCAGAATGTCCACAGAATCACCTCCAATCCGGTTCTGAGCGCGTCTCGCCATCAGAGGCCAGCCACACGGTATCGTACCCAGTGAGAATAAAATCCATCGTCAGCTCATGGTTGATACGGTTTCCCAGCTTGCAATAAATGGTCTCCATATCCTCTTCGGTAAAGGCTGTGCCCAGAAAAGCATTGATGGAAACCCGCATGGCATTGTGGAAGCGGTCATTTCGCCACTCCTGAGAATAGGGCTGCGTCTTAAAGGCTGCCCGTGACAGCCACTCAAGCACTTTGGCTTGGACGTCCTCAGGGGTCATGCAGTCGGCCAGCAGAAAATATTGGTTTGTGCGCGGATGGGCAATAAACTCATCCCGGCTATTGATATAGCTGCCGGGGAAGGACACAAGCAACTTCTTTCGGGCCTTCATGGTATCGCCATAGTTGTCAAACACTCCGCTCGCCTCCATTCTGGAGCATCCTGATTTGGGCCAGAACCTCACGGGCGGCCCTCTTTCCATTCTCTGTGAGCTGCCGCTGCCATGCGCCCTGAGAAGGGCACCACTTAAAGGCGTGAGACTTCAGAATGGCCCGGATGTCAGGCTCAGGCTTTCCCTCAAAGATGAGCTGCACCCGCATGGTGGAGCTATTCTCGTGGTATGTAACGCCGGGCAAATCATCCAGAGCAACCGGCTGGGCGTTTTTCTGCACAGCGGCTTCCATTTCAGCAATGCGCTTTTCAATTTGCTGAATCTGCTTCCTGACGTTCCCAATCTGCCATGTGAGGTACGGCTTGCGGTCATTCCACTGCCGCATCCGACCTTCGATTGCGGCCTTCTCCAAAGGGCCGATGTCCGGGCAGCCATCAAGGGTGTCGTTCTCCCGGTAGAACAGGTTGACGGCCTTCATGTGCTCATGCTGGCCCTTGACGCGCTCCAGCTTCTTCCGCAGGGCGGTCAGGGCTTCAGGGTCGCGGCTGCTGATGGGGGCGTTGTGCCCATAGTCCCGAATATTATTCAGCAGCTCAACAGCCTTATCATAGTTGGCGAGGTTGGCTCGCCAAGCATCGTTCTGGCGTTCCTTCTTCTTCACAGGGAAGTTGGAGCCTCCGGCAATCAGGATACTGGGGCACCATGTACCAATCTCGTTGTCGCGGTTGATGTAAAAGGCCAGCGTCCGCTCGTACTTGTCGAGCATCCCATCCACCCGGTTCCGCTGGGCGGTGGTCTTGCACTGGGCCTTCACTTCCTCAGCAATGCGCCGCGCCTCATCCACCTGACGCTGATACTCAGCGGTTGCAGAGCCGGGCACATACTCCCTGTCAGAGCGCATCTCGTGCGCCCGCCGGGCCATATCTTCGTTGATTTCATAGCTCATTGTTTACGGCCTCCATTCACTTGCGGGAAGAACAGTCTCCCGATGTCCTTCTGCGGGATGTCCATCAGCTCGCAGATTGCAGCAATCTGATCTCCACGCCAATGGGAATGACCCCGCATCTTCATAGAGAATGCGCCTTCGCTGATGCCAACGGCTTCAGCGACCTCCCTGTCGTGGTATCCGTGCTCATGGAAAATGCCTCTCAGGACAAAATACGGAATATTGCGGTAGCTCCCAACAGGGGGCTGCCCAGCAGCTCGAACACGCTCGTTCATTCTTTCTTCGCCTCCTTCCCAGTGAGAGCAGCAACAGCATCGTCAACGTCATACTCGCCAATGCAGTTGATATGGCTGTACGTTCTGAGCTGTGCCTCCGCTCCATCATTCCAGACCTTCAGGTCGGCATACTTGCCGGGGTTCTCCCCAGCCTTCCGATATGCTTCTCCAAGGTTGTCAGCCTCAACATCAAAGCTGCCCCAGACCTCCAGAACGGCATCGATTGTGTATTTTGCCATCCTTTCCACCTCCTCAGACATCCCGGCACACCTTATGGTATGCAAACCAGTGGCCATGCCGCCGGAACAGATAGAACCAGTTCGTGAACTCCTGCCCTGTGCAGTCATATTGGCTGTTGTAAGCTTCCAGATAGCAGTTGTTGCGGAACCAGTCAGCAGCAGACTCTTCGTGCATCCTGTCCAGTTCATCGGGCAGCCGAACCAAATCCAGATGGCCATTATAGTCGCCGCTGATAATGCGCACATTGGAAGCCGGGCGGTTGTTGTAGCTCCGAATCTCCCTCTTAACAGTTGCGGCCAGATTCTTCACGTTGGCCTTCTTTTTGGAAGAGGCGGGAACATCCTTCTGCATGAACATCAGAAGCGCATACGCATCTCGCAGCTTCTCATCATTGGTAATGTTGAACATGGTCTTTTCCTCCTATCAGTAAATCTCACACCGCTGCATTTCCTCAACGTACTGGTTGATTTTCTCCAGTGTAGTCCATGTGGGCTTGCAGTCCTCAGGGAGGCTCGCCCACAGGCTCCGCATTGTCTGTGCCTGGCTCTGGACGTTTCCGGCCCAGAGGCAAGCATCGCTCCGGTTGCCAGCTCCAAGGAAGTATCTGCAATCTGACAAGAGGCGGTCAAGAAGAACATAGCGGTCGTGCTCGCTGCGGTTTTGCGGGTCAATCTCACAGCTCCCGAACTCAGCATCAAGCGGAAAGTACAGACGTGCAGAGGCTTCCAGATAGTGCGGCCAGTATTCAGGGTACAGCCCATAGGAGCCATCGGGAAGCACTGTGAAGGCGGTAGCAGTCACAACAAGGATGTTCCTTTCAATGGGAAGGCCGCGAAAGGTGTTGATTGCGATTCTGGCACATTCCATCTCGCCAGTGCCAGCAGTAAGATAATGAGTGATGGCCTTTGCCGGGTCATATCCGGCGGCCTTCAATCTTTCTAAAACGGTCATGTTCTTGCCTCCCTTAGAGTGTTTTTGCGCTGCTCTTAAACCCGCAGACGTAGGTGTAGGTATCTTTGCGGCTGCAATGCTCAGTACAGACCACACGGAACATCCGCCGCGGGTGGGGGTTCTTCCGAACCTCTTTTTCGTACTCAGCCATCGCGTCATCATAGGCCCTGCGACCGGAGTAGAAAGAGTGGCTGCGCCATCCAGTCACATCAGAGGCCCCAACAGGCAGGAACCCTGCCTGCACGATGTAAAACTTCTGTGCCATCTCAAACGCCTCCATTTTGTAGCCAGTTCGCAGCAGCAGCCCGGTCGGCTACGCTGATATAGAAAGCCCTCAGGTTCTCCAACCGCTTGAACTCGTCTCCATCTTCGCCGGAATTCCACCGGGCGCGGTCAATGGTCGGCTGGAGCCTCTCGGCCCAGCTGCGGAAGTTCTCGGCAATATAGGAGTGGTTCACATCATCCACAACCAGAATCTCAGCATTGGCGGCGTTCCAGCTCTTAGCATCCATCTTGGTGCGCCAGCTTCCAGCATTCACCGCAATAGGCCAAAAGGCCGTGGCGTACTTGCCCTCGCTCAGCTTGCCACTCCTGCACAGCTTGTTCAGGCAGCAGCTCTCGCCGTACCAGCCGGGGTCGCCGGGTGCGTGAATCACAGCGAACAGGCCATTGTCTGCCTTGAAATAACCTCCAGATACCAGCACCACATCGCCTGTCTGAATCTGCCTGCCGTTCTTATCAACCATAAAAATAAACCTCCCATGTACTCGTTATGTTCTGTGGTGGCTCCCACGACCATCTTGTTGGTATCAACAAGATGGTTTCGGCTGCTGCCACGCAGCCATCATCAGGTGGGGTTGATATTGGAGTAGGCAGCTTTGGCAGCTTTCAGGGTTTTGAACATCTCAATGACATCATCAATGTACCGGCCCCCTACATCACCATACACACACCATCGCCAGCACCAGCGGCCATTGATGCGAACTTCCCGTTGCCGGATGTAGCACTTACCGTCCTCACGGACGTATCTATCGGAATCCTTGAACCACTTCATCGTTCAGCCCTCCTTCTCAATGCTCAACAGGCTCATGCTGCCATACACACAGCCATCTTCAATGTCGCGGGCCTTCTTACGGGCAGAGGTGATAGACACGGCCTCGATCTCGCGGGTGGTTTCATAGCCGCCATCCTTCAGCTGCGGGTTGCCTCTCCAGAAGGTTGCGATGTACTTTTTCATAGTTGCCATTTTTTGTTCCTCCAAAGTGTTGATTTTTTACTACCTTGATGGTATTATCTAGGTGGTATTTGATTACTTTTTCTGTTCTCATTATACTACTATACCGCAGAATTGTAAATACCTTTTCTGGACTTTTTTCGTATTTTTTCTGTTTTTTATAATTTGGAGGTATTTTTTCTATGGAAAAGTCGTCTGGAAACATATCAAAAATCCGCGAAATAGCAAACGAACGAGGAATGACGTTGGCCTTCATCAGCAAGAAGCTCGGCAAAAGCAGCGGATACCTCTCAGAGATTTCAGGCCGGAATGCAGATGTGCCGTCTCAGTACCTTCCTGCAATAGCGGAAATTTTGGGGACATCAGCAGAGTACATAAACGGTCGAGTAGAAAGCCCAGATGAAGGAAAAATGGACATCACGACAACGGTAGAATACGGAAAGTTCCAGTTTCAACGGTTTTACAATCTGTGTAAAGAAATGGGGGTAAAGCAGGCCCATTTATACACACTGGTTGGTATGCCTTCAAAGGCCGGCAGCAACTTGCGAAAAACGAAAAAGGTCAAGCCTGAGATTTTGGAAGTCTGGGCCAGAGAGTTACATACCAGTGCGGCATATCTGAATGGTGAAACGGATGACCCAGCAGCTCCAGAGGAGCGGGAGGCCGCGCAGCAGCAGGCAAAAGAAAAAGCCCCGGCAGCAGACAGCAGCCGAGGCGTTACGGATGAAGATCTGAAGTTCGCACTCTTCGGGGGTGGCGATGTGACAGACGCTCAGTTCGAGGAAGTCAAGAACTTCGCTCGTTTTATAAAGGAGCGAGATGCGAATGGACAGAGTAAGTGAGCTTTACGACACAGCAGAGAAAAGCGGAATAGAAGTGCTCAGCTTCCCACTGCCGGAAACAGGCAGCATCAGCATCGAGCAGGGAGGAAGATGCTATATCGGCATCGACAGCAGCCGGAAGCTGACGCAGGCAGAGGAGGCCGCCCGCCTTGGGCACGAGCTGGGCCATTGCCTATACGGAGGGTTCTACACACGCGCCACGCCCTACGATCTCATGGAACGGCATGAGGTCAGGGCCGACCATTGGTACATACTTCATGCGATACCAGAGGGCAGGTTGATGTCACTACTCCAGCAGGGCCTTGATGCTTGGGAGATAGCAGAGGAGCTGGACACAACGGAAGAGTACGTCAGGCGGGCATACTACTTTTACAAGGACAGGAGAGGAGGTTGGCTGTGCTGTGAAAAAGAGAACAGGAACCGCGACATGGAGAGAGGCTGAAGGCCGCTGGCGAATCAAAGTCCAGAAAAACGGAACGCAAAAATGCTTTTACAGCAACACGCCGGGCAGAACCGGCCAGAGAGAAGCCAACGCCAAAGCGGACGCATGGTTGGATGATAGCGTCAGGGATGGCCGAAAGAAGGTATCAGCTCTATACGATGAGTGGGTGAAAGATGTGGCCCTTTCAGCCGGGACATCTTATGTGATGCAGTGCAGGAAGTATGGCGATTATTATATCCTCCCGGTGGTCGGCAATCTCAGAATTGAAGAGCTGACCGAGGGCGATCTCCAGAAGGCCATTGATATGTCGTACAAAAAGAGGTGCCTGGCAAAGCGTAAGGTTATGAAAACCAGCGACAAGCCCCTCAGCAAGAAAACACTTATGACCATTCGCTCCACCTCCAACAGCTTTCTGCGATGGTGCCGCCGAAACAAGTACACAACCCTGAACCCTGAGTTGAGCATCCCCAAAGGGGCCAGAATGGGCAAGCGGAAGATACTCCAGCCCAACGCGCTGAGAATCCTATTTTCGGTGGATACACGCCTCTGGCACACGAAGCGAATCTTCGATGACTATATCTACGCATATAGGTTCTCCGTGTCCACAGGGGTGCGCCCCGGCGAGCTTGTGGGCCTCTGGTATGGAGACATCAAAGGGAACACAGTCAACCTCCGGCGCAGCATCAACACGCTGGACGAGGAGACAACAGGCAAGAATGAGAACAGCGTCAGGTCTTTCGATATGTGCCAGCAGGCCAGAGAAGCATACGAGGCACAGGTGCAGCTCTTGAAGGCTCAGGGTATCCAGCTCAACTATAACACGCCGCTGTTCCAGATACCCTGTCAGCGGTCACTTGCCCGCCGGTGGGAAAAGTATCAGGACACAAACGGCATATCGCCCAGAATCACCCTGTACGAGCTGCGGCATACTTTTGTCAGCATGGAGGCCGGGCAGCTCACAGAGGGGCAGCTCAAGCTTTTGGTTGGCCACAGCAAGAACATGGATACCTTTGGCGTGTATCAACACGAGATGCAGGGCCAGAGGGCAGAGCTGGCAGATGCCACCACGGAGGCCATCAAGAAGGCCCACGGGTGAACAGCAGGCTCCAGCCCCAGACCGTGCAGGCCGGAAGAGCATTGGGTGGTCAGATTGGAACCTCTACCCAAACGGCCACCCAGTTGGCCCCAGATGGCCCCACTTTCGGCCCCACATATTTTTGTAAAAAATAAAAAGGGCCAGCAAATAGATGCAGGCCCTTCCAGAAAAAACGATGCGCTTTCAGTAAAAACATCTGGCTTTTGCAACGGCGATGAATAAAAACAGTTGTTCGATTCCCATTACCCGCTCCACAAGACCTGAACCTTGAATGGTTTGGGTCTTTTCTTTTTGCCTTGCGCTGCACAGCCATCTTGCCAACCGGCGGCGGAGATGCTACAATAGAGCCATAAAACGCTGAAAGGGGAACGCTGCTATGGAATTCCGCGATAAACCGATGGAGAATCTTATTCGCCTGCAGGAGAAAGATATCTGCAAAAATGTCAACGCCCTGCTGCTGGAGGGCGAGCAGATCGTGGGCGCGTACAAGACGGTGCGCGATCAGGTGGTGTTTACCAGCCACCGCATCATCATGGTGGATATGCAGGGGGTCACGGGCACGCGGCAGCAGATCTTTGTGCTGCCCTACCGCAAAGTGCTGCACTACGGCATCCAGACGGCGGGCTTTGGCGACCCGCTGCAGGCGTCCCAGCTGACGGTCTGCTTTGCGGACGGCCACGAGGCAAAGTTTGGCTTTATCGGACAGAAAGACCTGTTTCAGGTGGCAAACGCCATCAGTGCCCGCATCTTGTAAGAAAAATTATGAACCAAAGCCGCTGCACAAGGGTTTGTGCGGCGGCTTTTTTACGCATTTTTGCGGCTGGTTGTATACAAAACGCATGAAAATTTGAAACAAAACGTAAAACAATGTGCCAAAATAGGCGAAAAACTGAGAAACGCAAAACTTTGTGCCACAAGATGAAAACACGATTGACATTTTGTTTCATCTCGCGTACAATTCGGGGCACAAGGCAGTCCCGCTGCTGCGGGACAAAAAAGCACGAGTACAGGCATATTGTCGCATTGCGGCAAAAAGAATGGGAGGACCTTACCATGTCAACCAAATTTTCCCGTAAAACGTTCCTGAAGGGCAGCGTTGCCGGTCTGGGCATGATGGCGCTCAACGTGTGCACCGCCGGGGCAGCCTCTGCTGCCGAGCCCGCAGCCGCCGCAGCGGAGGATACCAACTCCCTGAACCTCGTCCCTAAAAAGGCGGCCTCGGTCAAGGTGACCAGCCGCGGCAGCGTGAGCGGCGGCTGGCAGGGCGAGCCGGTGTTCCCCAACTGGAAGGGTCTGGACGATACGCTGGCCATGAACCACATGTACACCTTTGTGGGCTTTGCCGGGCAGGGGACGCTGTGCGTGGAGCCCGAGGCGGGCGTGACCGGTTTTAACCTGTTCGTCAATAACCGCCAGATCAACACCGCTGCCATGGCGGCAGGCGGCGTGTGGAACGTGGACATCTCCGGCCAGACCATCAACGGCCGCAACACCATTCAGGTGGGCGGCATCCGTCCCCGCGGCAAAAAGGTGACCGTGCGGGTGGGCTACCCCACCGTGCAGGAGGGCAGTCTGCAGGACGTGGGCATCGACCGCGATGCACTGGAACTGCTGGAGCAGATCATTCAGGCAGACGTGAACAACGGCTTCCCCAGCGCACAGATGGCCATTGTGAAAAACGGCAAGCTGGTGTATCAGAACGCATGGGGCAAGGTGAACTCCTATAATCCGGACGGCACTCCCAAGACCGACAGCCCGGCTGTGACTAACGATACCCTGTACGATCTGGCCTCCAACACCAAGATGTACACCGCAAACTACGCATTGCAGTACCTTGTCACGCAGGGCAAGGCCGATCTGGACAGCCGTCTGGTAGACCTGCTGGGCAGCGCCTTTGTGGAGGACACCATCGATATTACCTACAACGGCTACGAGAACCCGGGCCTGAAGGTCAACAAGCAGTGGAAGGCAGAACTGACCCTGCGCGATATCCTGCGCCATCAGGCAGGCTTCCCTGCAGACCCCCAGTACCACAACGATTCCTTTGACCAGTGCTCTCAAAAGACCGTTCCCGGTGCCACCAACCTGCTCTTCTCCGGTTGGGACGGCAGTGCTGCAACCCGCGCCGCTACCCTCAAATCCATCTTCAAGACCCCGCTGATGTACAAGCCGGGCACCAAGACCGTTTACTCCGACGTGGACTATATGCTGCTGGCCTTCGCCATTGAAGCCATCACCGGCAAGGGGCTGGACGCCTTCCTGAAGGAGACCTTCTGGGATCCTATGGGTCTGACCCATACCACCTACAACCCCCTGCTGAACGGCTTTGCCGCCAACGATTGCGCCGCCACCGAGCTGAACGGCAACACCCGTGATGGTGCCATCTCCTTCACCGGCGTGCGCACCGCCACCATTCAGGGCCAGGTGCACGACGAGAAGTGCTACTACGCGATGGGCGGTATTTCCGGCCATGCGGGCCTGTTCTCCAACGCTACCGAGTTGGCAAAACTGGCCTCTGTCATGCTCACCGGCGGCTACGGCGAGAACCGCTACTTCTCCCGCAACGTGATGGACGCCTTTACCGCACCCAAGAAGGAGGACGCTGCCAACTGGGGTCTGGGCTGGTGGCGTGAGGGTGACAACCAGCGCTGCTGGTATTTCGGTACGCAGGCACCCTCCAATACCATTGGCCATCAGGGCTGGACCGGTACGTTGACCATGATCGACCCTGTGGAGAATCTGGTGGTGGTGTACCTGACCAACAAGATCAACTCTCCGGTTACCGATAAGGCCGCAAACCCCAATAAGTTCAACGGCAACTGGTATACGGCTTCTACGCTGGGCTTTGTGGCACAGCTGCTGTATCAGGGTCTGCAGAACCACGGCACCGACCCCAACAACGCTTACAGCGCCCTGCTGGAGGATATGGCTGAAAGCAAGTTTGCGCTGGTGGCCGAGGGCGGCAGCGTTCCTGCCACCCACCCGCTGGTGCGCTCCGGCTATGCCGTGCTGGAGGCTATGGCTGCCCACGCCAACGCCACCCACTCTTATCTGGATCGCAACTATTTCAACGATGCCCTCACCCTGCTGGATGACACCCGCGATGCAGAGGAACTGGCAAAGCTGAAAAAGATGCTCAATAAGTTCTGAACGCAGTTCTTTACAAGTAACTGAATAAATAGCAAAGGGACTGCCGCACCAAATGAGGTACGGCAGTCCCTTTAACTTTAGCAGGCTGGATCCTTTCAGGTGTGCGCCGTTTTGCGCACCAGCTGCCGGTGCATCAGCGCCATCAGCACCAGAAATACCAGCAGGTAGAAGGGGAACAGCGCCGGGGTGATGTTGTTGGCAAGCACGCCGAAGAGCGGCGGCATGACCAGATTGCCCACATAGGCGCTGCTCATCTGGATGCCGATGACGGCCTGAGAATTCTGTGCGCCGAAATGCGCCGGGGTGGAGTGGATGACGCTGGGGTAGATGGGCGCGCAACCCAGCCCTACCAGCACAAGCCCGGCCAGCGCAAAGACCTGCGCACCGGGCAGCAGCAGGGCGGCAATGCCCACGCTCAGCACCGCAAACCCCAGACGGATCATCTGGTCGTCGCTCAGTTTCAAGGTCAGAAAGCCGCAGACGCCTCGCCCCACCGTGATGCCGATATAGAACAGGCTGGCAAAGCTGGCAGCCGTCTGGGCGGGCACCTGCCGCACAAGGGTCAGGTAGCTGCTTGCCCAGAGCCCGGCGGTGGTCTCCAGTGCGCAGTAGCAGAAGAAGCAGAGCATCACTTCCTTCGCGCCCGGCAGCGCGAACACCTGTGGCAGGGTCAGCGCCTTTGGCACGGTGCCGTCCGGGGCAGCGTCGGGGCGTTTATGCCACAGGGGCAGGCTGCAAAAAAGCACGGCAGAAAGTGCGATCTGGAACAGGGCGATGTACCGGTAGCCGCTGTTCCAACTCAGCCCGCCGGAAAGCGCTGCGCCCATCACCATAGGGCCGATGGTGGTGCCCACGCCCCACATGCAGTGCAGCCAGCTCATGTGGCGGCTTTCGTAATGCAGGGCAACATAGTTGTTCAGGGCGGCATCCACGCTGCCCGCACCCAGACCGTAGGGGACAGCCCACAGACAGAGCATCCAGAACTGGCCGGAGACCGAGAAACCGAACAGCGCCGCAGCGGTCATGCCCACGCTGAGGGCGGTCACTCTGCCCGTGCCCAGCACCCGGGTGAGCCGGTCACTGTTCAGGCTGGAAACGATGGTGCCCAGCGAGATAATCATGGACAGGATACCCGCGTAGGAGAAGGGAACGCCCAGCTGGGGATACATGGTGGGCCATGCAGACCCCAGCAGAGAATCCGGCAGGCCAAGGCTGATAAAAGCCAGGTAAATAATAGGCAGCAAAAGCTGTGTCATGGGAAAGATTCCTCCACAGATGATTTGATGGCGTGTCCCGCAGTGTATGGGGGTGCGCTATAAGAATAACATGACCAGACGGGAAATTATAGGGCAAAAACGCCTGATTATTACAATAAAACCGGCGTTTCTTAGATTTGATCCGTGAAAATGCGTTTGCCGCAGCCCACAGGCCGCGGCAAACATGAAATAGAAATAGACTTCCGCTTTTAGCTTTCGCTGTTCTTTTCCAGATACACGGTGGTGGAGGGGAAGGCGAAGTCCACGCCGTTT
>ERZ1034713.21-NODE-21-length-102032-cov-31.272934_pt1 | contig 102032 bp, 83 predicted proteins | sample MGYA00520692_ERZ1034713 | MGnify/ENA primary metagenome ERZ1034713 (study PRJEB33766, sample SAMN09781717) | gut metagenome | biome: gut microbiome | host: Homo sapiens | place: Madagascar | study: EMG produced TPA metagenomics assembly of the PRJNA485056 data... | reverse complement strand
TCGCCAATAATGGGCGGCGTTGATTTTAATGACTGGCGCATGGTTTGACGTTTACGAATATAGTATTAGGGTTTAATACAAAAAGCTATTTATAATTTTAAAAGTTATAGTAGATTTAATTATATATTATAAAAAAGGCTGAAAATGTTCAGCCTTTTTTGTCATTTTGCCTATTTGAATAGAAATAATATATGGTAAAATAGAACTATAAAAATGAAAGGAACAAAGGTTAATGTCAAATCACTCGCCTTGGATAATTAGTATTTTTGTGAGACACTATAGAAAACACGAAAAACTAATAGTTTTTTAGAGGAGGGTAAACTATAATGGATTAACTCACACATAATGTTAGGTGGGCTAACTGCTTAAATATCATAAATGAGTGCCGGAAACCGCGCCGCCCATAACAGGCAGCAGTGATTTAAACAACAGGCGCATGATTTGACGTTTACGAACAAAGTAATGGAAAATTATATAAAAAGAATTTTGAGTATAGTAATCTGTTTTGGGTTATTATTCGCGTCAGCAGATATGACGTTTGCAACAGATGATAAGACGAATTCTGATATTGAAATAACTGATCAGAATTTGCAGGATCCAGAATATTACAGGAATCATTATGGTGAGAATTATAATGATAATAACGATGACGAACAGGATTTGAATAGTGAAATATCGTTATTTTCAGATGATACATTGGCAAAGGCGAGTAATGGTGTTTTAGGCTGTGATGTGTCAAAATGGCAGGGGAATATTAATTGGAATCAGGCAAAAAAAGCCGGCATACAATATGCGCTGATACGAGTTGGATATAGAGGAAGGACAGATGGAATTATTCAACTTGATCCTAATTTTAAGACAAATATTCAAAATGCTTTAAATGCTGGAATAAAGGTTGGAGCGTATTTTTATTCAGAAGCTATTAATGAACAAGAAGCAGTAGAAGAAGCAAATACATTATTATCTAATATATACATGTATAATATAACTATGCCATTAGTTATTGATTATGAGGGCTTTAATCAAAATGAAAGAATTGGTCAGGCTAATCTTTCGAAAGCACGATATACAAATATTGTTTCAGTATTTTGTGAAAGAATAAAAAATGCTGGATATACACCAATGGTATATGCAAGTGCTTCTTTTTATACAGATCATTTGGAAGGTGAATATCTTTCTAATGCATATAGAATATGGAGTGCAGCATATAGTTATCCACCGGAACACTATAATTCTGTAAAATATGACTTTTGGCAGTTTACAAGTTCTGGCAATGGAAGTCAATATGGTATGGAATCAAATTCTGTTGATTTGGATTACTGGTATAATGGTAGGAATATAACAGGAAATGATTATTCGACAGTCTTTGATGCGAATTATTATTATAATATGTATCCGGATTTACAACGAGCTTTTGGACATAACTCAGCGGAACTTTTGTATCATTTTATTAATCATGGTATGGCAGAGGGAAGAGTAGCTTGTGCATCGTTCGATGTATTGTCATATAAACAACGGTATCCTGAGCTACAGAAATTATATGGTAATAATTTTAAATCATATTTTGAACATTATATGACACACAAAAAGAGTGAACCTTGGAGAGATGGTTCACCTATCAAATATAAGGTAAAGTTTGTTAGTGAAGGCAAACTCATAAAAACAACTGAGGTATCGTATGGTCGTTCAGCTACTGCCCCAAATGTAAAAAAGAGTGGGTATGTGTTGGCTGGTTGGGACAGGAATTTGGATGATGTGACTTCTGACATGACAGTAAATGCACAGTGGAAAGCTGCAAGTTATACGATTACATATGATGCAAATGGCGGTAAAATCTCAAAATCAAATAAGTCAGTTACATATTTAGAAAAATATGGAAATCTAGATACACCGACAAGAAACGGATATACATTTGATGGCTGGTACACATCGGCTGATGGTGGAATACAAATAACTAGTGAGAGTAAAGTTGAAATAACCAAAGATATTACGATATATGCACATTGGAAGGCCAATAGCTATGATGTTACATATGATGCAAATGGTGGATCTATTAATGAAACGGGAAAAAGCGTTGTAATGAGTGGAAAATACGGAAGTTTACCTACACCAACAAGAAGTGGATATAGTTTTGATGGTTGGTGGACTTCTATTGATAGTGGAGAGAGAATAACAGAAACATCTAAAGTGACAATTGCACAGAACCATAAGTTGTACGCGCATTGGAAATTAAATGATGTGACAGTGCAATATAGTACACATGTTAAAAATATAGGTTGGCAGTCTCCGGTTGATAATGGAAAACTAGCAGGAACGACTGGAAGAGGATTACAATTAGAAGCAATAAAGGTAAATTTAAGCACAAAGAAGGATATTGGAATAATATATACAACTCATGTAAAGAATGATGGTTGGCATAATAACTCTTTTAATAATGAATTGAGTGGTACGACTGGCCAGAATAAGCAAATTGAAGCAATAATGATAAAACTTACAGGGGCAGATGCTGACAAATACGATATATATTATAGAGTTCATGCACAAAATTATGGTTGGCTTGCATGGACGAAGAATGGACAACCAGCAGGAACAGAAGGTTATTCATGTAGATTAGAAGCGGTACAAATAATTATAACTGCTAAAGGAAAAGGTAGTCCTACTAATAATTATGGTAACATTAAATCTCAAAGAGGTAACTCGTTTATTTCAAAAAATAATAGTAAACCTGCAATTAAGACAGATACAGATATATCCGTACAGTCACATGTACAGAATATAGGCTGGCAGAATAGTGTAAGTAAAGGTGACATAAGCGGAACTATTTCCAAAGGATTGAGAATAGAAGGAATTAAGTTATCACTTAAAGAACAGGCTTATTCAGGCGGGATAAGTTACAAAGCACATGTACAGAATATTGGATGGCAGCCTAATGTACAAAATGGGAAACTAGCAGGAACAACAGGAAAGTCTTTACGTATTGAGGCAATAAACATTACATTGACTGGCAATATAGCGAAGCATTATGACGTGTACTATAGGGTTCATGTTCAAAATTATGGTTGGCTTGCATGGACGAAAAATGGTCAGAATGCAGGAACTATAGGTAAGGGACTTAGATTGGAAAGTTTGCAAGTTGTACTGATACCTAAAGGAGAAAAAGAACCAAATATCAATTATAATGGTATTAATTCACAGACCAACAGATCATTTTACTGATTTTATAGTTTGAAAATAAAAAATATGATACAATAATTTTATGGTGGTGCAATTAAAGCTTTGGAGGTATTATATATGGGAAAATGTATTAAAAAGAATTTATGCATACTATTAATATCAGTGCTGTTCTTTACTTCTTATCCGGTCTATGCGTCTGAATATGTTAAAGATGCAAATAGTATTGAAATTGTAAATGAAGAGCAGAACGAAAAAGAGTTAATTGGTTCTGAAGAAAGTGAATATGTAAATGATAATAATTTGGAATCAACTGAATTGTATCAGAGTACTGAAGATACAGAATATCATCAATCTAATGTTGATGAAACGAATCAGGATGAGTCTAATACAGAATCTGATGTGGATAACCCTGATAATCAAGAGGGGGAGAGTAAAGATGAAGGAAAGAAAGATGAACATTTAAAAGTAAATTATGTAGCACATGTACAGAATATAGGCTGGCAGAATCAGGTCACAGATGGAATGACAGCGGGAACTACGGGTAAAAAACTTCAGATGGAGGCAATTAAAATATCGTTAGATAATACGACTCCATATGCAGGGGGAATTTCGTATGCAACTCATATAAAAAACATAGGCTGGCAAAAGCCTGTAGCTGATGGTGATATATCCGGAACAATAGGAAGAAAGCTGCGGATTGAGTCAGTTAAAATGCAGCTAACAGGAGAATTAAGCAGTTATTATGATATATATTACAGAACACATATTGCGGAAATTGGTTGGATGCCGTGGACATTGAATGGTCAGATTTCCGGAAGTGTTGGACTTGCGGACAGAGTGGAAGCAATTGAGATTAGGCTTGTTAAAAAAGATGATTCTAATAAGCCTGAAATTACAACGCAGAAGAGTTATTTACAGGGATTGTCAAATAACATGCTTACATATTCAACTCATGTACAAAATATTGGTAATACAGCCTGGGTATCAGGTGGTAATGTTATAGGTACTACAGGCCAAAGTTTAAGAGTTGAAGGCATAAATATTAATTTAAATCAGGATAGTGCGCATGCGTTATCCGGAACTATTATGTATAGAACACATGTTCAGGATATAGGGTGGACTGATTGGAAAACCTTAGGACAGTACAGTGGTACTTCAGGTAGGGCAAAGAGAGTAGAAGCAATAGAAATTAAGCTTACAGGACAGCTTGCTATATTTTATAACATATATTATAGTTCCCATATACAAAATTATGGATGGCTGGGTTGGGCGTCAAATGGACAGACATCAGGTTCAACAGGTATTTCTTATAGGATGGAGGCTTTAAAAATTAATCTTGTAAGAAAAGGGAATTCATCACCTGGAAGTACATCTGATTATTATAAAAGCAAACCTGTTTATACACCTAAACCGGCACCAATAGATGCTATGTCACAAAGTGCGCAAGGAAAATCCAGCCAAACAAACTGGCTTATAATGACGGATACAGCTAAATGTCAGGTTGGGGTTTACAGTGGAAACTATGGAAAATGGAACAGAATGGCTTTGTGGTCATGTGGTCCGGGAAAGGCTTCTACACCTACAGTAAAAGGTGAGTTTACAATATATGGAAGAGGAAAATCTTTTGGAAGCAAAACATATACTTGTTGGTATTATACGCAGTTTTATGGAAATTATTTGTTCCATTCGGTACTTTATAATCGTGGTAGTATGACTAAGATACAGGATGGCACACTTGGAAAACCAGTATCTCATGGATGTATAAGATTAGATATTAATAATGCAAAGTGGTTGTATGACAATATTCCTAATGGAACTAAGGTTGTAATTTATTAGTTGTCTTGACATTGTATTTTTATAAAAATTCCGCTATACTATATTTTAGGGTATAGTGGAATTTAGCATATAATGGAATATTAATATTAGAAAAGTTTGTTTATGATTCTAAACGACTTTGATTGTTTGGTAGAATTTGTTGATATTATTTTGGATAAATCAAATAAAATATAAAGAATAAGAAAGCGAGAATATGATTATGAACTATAACAATGAATACAAACGCTGGCTCACATCAGCAACAGCCGATGCAGATGTTGCAGCAGAGCTTAAGGCAATTGAAAATGATCCTGCAAAGATAGAGGATGCATTTTACAGAAACCTCGCATTCGGTACAGGTGGTCTCCGCGGTACAATAGGTGCAGGAACCAACCGCATGAATGTTTATACAGTGGCAAAGGCTTCACAGGGTCTTGCAAACTATCTCGTAGCAAACTTTGATGTACCATCAGTATCCATCGGTTATGACAGTCGTATCAAGTCAGATGTGTTCGCAAAGGTTGCAGCATCGGTATTTGCCGCAAACGGCATTCGGGTCAATATCTGGCCAGAGCTTCTTCCGGTGCCAACTGTTTCATTTGCCACAAGATATCTTGGCACATCGGCTGGTGTCATGGTAACAGCCAGCCACAATCCAAGCAAATACAACGGCTACAAGGTTTACGGCGCTGATGGCTGCCAGATTACAACAGAGGCAGCGGCAGAGATTCTTGCTGAGATAGAGAAGCTTGATATCTTTGCTGATGTAAAGCAGTCTGATTTTGAGTTGGGTGTTGCAGATGGTCAGATTAAGTATATTTCCGATGATGTGCTTACAGCCTTCGTTGAGGAGGTAAAAAAGCAGTCTCTTCTCGATGACAGTGTAAAGGTGGACAAGAACGTGGCTATCGTTTACTCACCTCTTAACGGAACCGGTCTTAAGCCGGTGCTTCGCACATTAAAGGAGACAGGCTATACAAATATCACAGTAGTAAAGGAGCAGGAAAATCCTGATGGCAATTTCCCTACATGTCCATATCCAAATCCTGAGATTAAGGAAGCTATGTCACTCGGTATGGAGTATGCAAAGAAATGCAATGCAGATCTTCTTCTTGCAACAGATCCTGACTGTGACCGTGTAGGTATCGCAGTAAAGAACGATGCAGGAGAGTATGTACTTCTTTCAGGAAATGAGACAGGAATGCTCTTACTTGATTATGTGTGCCAGAGAAGAGTTGCAATGGGCACAATGCCAAAGGACCCTGTACTCTGCAAGACTATCGTTACAATCGATATGGCAGACCGAATCGCAGCCGATTACGGTGTAAGAACAGTTAACCTGCTCACTGGTTTCAAATTTATCGGAGAGCAGATTGGTCGTCTGGAGAAAGAGGGAAAGGCAGATTCATATATCTTCGGTTTCGAGGAGAGCTATGGCTACTTAAGCGGCACATATGTGCGCGACAAGGATGCAGTTAATGGGGCATATCTCATCTGTGAGATGTTTGCTTACTATAAGACACAAGGCATCAGCCTCATTGACAAGCTCAATTCTCTCTATGAGAAATACGGCTACTGCCTCAATACTCTTCACTCATATGAGTTTGACGGCTCTGCAGGCTTTGCAAAGATGCAGGATATCATGGCTGAGTTCCACAAGGGGCTCGATACAATCGGTGGCAAGAAGGTTATCGAGTGCCAGGATTACAGCAAGGGACTCAACGGACTGCCTAAGTCTGATGTGCTCAAGTTTATGCTTGAGGGCAACTGCTCTGTTGTTGTGAGACCTTCAGGTACCGAGCCGAAGCTCAAGACTTATATTTCTGTCAGTGCAGTGGATAGAGAGACTGCAGAGAAGACAGAGCAGATTATATGCGATGAGCTTTCGAAGAAATTTGTGTAAATTTTAATGATGCTTTTTTATAAAGGCTGCATAGAATTGCAGCCATAAACTGTGTTTTGATTGAAAGAAGGATAATGACATATGAAACCTATTGTTTTTTTACATCCTGTTTTTAAGCAGATGATATGGGGTGGCAACCGCCTCGCCACTGATTTTGGGTATGATATTCCGGGCGATAATACCGGTGAATGCTGGGGCATTTCAGCCCATCCAAACGGAGATGACAGCATAGCCAATGATTGCTATGCCGGTATGACACTTTCACAGCTTTGGAATGAGCATCCGGAGCTGTTCGGCAATATTGAAGGCGATAGATTTCCACTACTCATCAAGATAATTGATGCTAAGGACAATCTGAGCATACAGGTGCATCCATATGATGAGTATGCTGCAAAGAATGAGAATGGTTCTCTTGGTAAGACTGAGTGCTGGTACATCATAGATTGTCCTGATGACGCAAAGCTTGTGGTGGGGCATAACGCAAAGACCCATGAGGAGCTTTCAGACATGATTCATGAGGGCAGATGGGATGAGTTCATCCGCTATGTCCCTATCAAAAAGGGCGATTTCATCCAGATTGATCCGGGCACAGTGCACGCAATCACAAGTGGCTGCATGATTCTTGAAACCCAGCAGAACAGTGACATCACATACCGTGTATACGATTATGACAGACTCACAAACGGTAAGCCGAGAGAGCTTCATGTGGATAAGAGTATTGATGTCATCACCGTTCCGGCAAAGTCCACAGAGGACAGTGTCATGGAAACAAACAATCTCCCACAGAATAAGTGGAACAAGCTTATTGAGTGTGAGTATTATAAAGTTTATAAGCTTGTGCTTGATGGTGAGCTGGAGTTTGAACAGAGTCATCCATTCCTTAATATGAGTGTGCTTGATGGAGAGGGCACTGTGAATGGACAAAGAATCAAGAAGGGAGACCATTTCATAATTCCGGCAGGGTACGGAAATGTGAAGCTGGAAGGAAGGCTGGAAGTTATTGCTTCGTGTGTGTAAACTTATGTATTAAACATAAACAGGGGATTTGAGTTTATACATAAGAAGGTGATTAATGTACAAGATAAAATATTAGATTACCTATTATAGATATTTAACATGTGAGTATGAAACGGAAAGGTGTATGTCATATAATTTGAATTTAGGATCGTCAAGCTGATTACGGAATGCATCTGCCATTGTGGTAAGATGCCATTCAATAAGTTTATTTATTGTACTCTGATTTGTCATATGATTACCTCCGATAGTAGTCGGCACCTCTAGTAATGCCGTGTGCTTTATGTGAGGTCTTGAATCCAGATGATTCTGGTTCTATTTTTACAAAACCAGTTACAAGGATGTTTTTGATACTCTTGTAACTGGGCGAAGCTGTATAGGATAATGCCTTTTTACAAGCGGCTTCAAGGGAAGCTTCTGAGTATTTATCAGTAAGCTTCAGAACTCCCATATAACGTAAGCACAAAATAATTCATCGGATTGCAACAAGTTAATTATCAATTCATAATAAGTATCAGGAAATGCTAGTGTTTTACCATACTTATGTTTGTTATATGTCAGCATTTTACTCTATTTATTATGAGGTAAAAGCTATGAGAGCACCAATCATATTGCTGTTCATATCATGGATAGGGATAACTATATGATTAAAGCGGATAGGATTTTTGAGGATATAACATGCAAATCAACACCACCCGAGATAAAACAATTGATTTCATAAAGGGCATCCTTATTTTATTTGTGATTTTAGGTCACACTACATTGGGCCTGACAGACATGTATTCATTTGATGATACAATGAATGGTATTGCAAATGTAATATACAGCTTTCACATGCCATGTTTCATAGCAGTTTCAGGGTTCTTATACAGGGAATATGCAAGGAATGCTTCACAAGGCATTTTTAGCCGGATAGGTCATAAAGCATTTAATATCCTGCTGCCTTATCTGATGATTTCAGTTATTTACTGGATGATTAAATTTGCGCTTTCAAATTGGATAAGGGAGCCGATTAACGTTAGCAGCCTGATAAGCATACCATGGAAGCCGATAGAGTTTTTATGGTATTTATATGCACTGTTTCTCATATATTGTGTGGTGTATTTGGCTGATTATGTGTTTGATAGGTTTCTGCCACATTTTAATGATAAAATGGAGCTTTTATTTGTACTGTTTTTTATAATTGCTTTGACATGCTATGGCAGATTTCGTTATGAGGGCTTTAACTACATAGCAGGCTTTCAGATGTACTTTTATCTGGGATGCCTGATTAAGAAGTGGCTTGATAAGCTGGATAATAGATATGCTGTGCTAAGCCTTGCCGTTATGAGTGTGCTTGTAGAGGCGTCCGGCATAGTATTACAGGATGACATGAGCAGCAATCCCCTTTTCAGCTGTCTGTTTGAGCGGTTTACCGCCTGTATAGTGACAGTATTTATATTTGCAGTAAGCTATTTTTTATCAGGGTATTGTGATTTCCCTAAATGGTTACAGACTATCGGCCGTGACAGCATGCCGTTTTATGCGATGAATGTGATATTTGTAGGAGGCTTCAGGATTATCTTGGATAGGGCTGGTATAACAAATATGGCGCTGCAGTGTATATGCGGATTTGCAGGAAGCACTGCTATATGCTGGGTATTGTATGAGTGTATCATAAAGAAAATCAGGTTTATCGATTTTATATTCTATCCTAAGAGGATAAGGCGCAGGCATTAAATTATCTTGACGAGTTTTTAGTTGAAAGGAATCATAAACAACCATGAAATTTATTAAAATTCCTGCATTTGCAATAGTCCTCCTATTGCTCATGCAAATAGTATCAAAGGTATTTATTGCCATTGACAGCAGCGATATCGAAAATATATATGGTTTTTATGCAGAGCCAAAAAACAGCCTGGATATGGTCATGATTGGACCAAGTGAGGTATACACTGGCTATGCACCGGCTCTGGCGTGGGAGGAGTATGGTCTTAAGTCCTGCAATCTTTCAATAGGAGCTGTGCCATGCAATATGTACAAGTCCATTGTTACAGAGATTGTGAAGAGACAGAAGCCGAAGCTTCTTATAATCAATGCTGCAGCATTTAGTCATGGCAATTGGAATCTGACGGATGAGGTCTTTCTGAGGAAGTGGATTGATAATATACCTATGTCGCAGAACAAGCTTGACACGGTAAAGACTATTCCAAAAAATATCAATAAGGATGATGAAAAGGTGAAGGATAACATATCGGATACCCTTTATTTCCCATTGGAGAAATATCATGGCAACTGGAAGGACCCTGATGCAGTGTACACCTCATTTGTCACACGTACCTATATGAGGCTCAGCGGTGGAGGCTATCTGAAGGGCTTTTTTTCAAAGACAGGTATTACCGGAGGCAGGGACAATCTGGCAAATATCGGACAGCCCACTAAAGAAGCCTATGTGCTGACTGATGAGTGCCGGGCATATCTTAAGGAACTGCTTTCATACTGTAATAAGCTTGGCGTAGAGCATGTGCTGTTGCTGCAGCCGCCTCATGAGACACAGGCTGCTGATAAGTCAGGGCTTGAGCAGATTGAAAGTATAACGAAGGAGTATGGATACGATTTCCTTGACCTGAGTACTGATTATGAGAGCATTGCAGGGATAGATGATTCCCATGATTTCGCAGATTTTGAGCATCTGAATGCCTATGGTGCCCAAAAGCTTTCGTCATATATTGGCAATCTGGTAGTAAACCAATATGGGATAAAGTCTGATACGACAGGCTCAGAGCTTTCAAGATGGGAAAAGTCTGTGAAGAGGACGAAAAAAGCTCTGAAAATGGCAAGAGAATATACTGACAGAGGAGAGGCACAGGTGGTTGGAGAGTATGAGGCAGCCAAATAAGTGAAGCTGCCGGGAAATTAAGCGTTGCAGAATGGTATTATTTAGTGGTATTTGATTCTGGCTTTGATGAGCCTTATGCCTTCACATACCATCTCGTCACGCATCAGTAAAAGCAGCACCATATAGATTATAAATCCGGTCACAATCATAATCATTGTGTGCATGAAGCTGACTGACAGCTTTGCATCCATGAGCAGCAGTACGATAAGCATACAGACTGCTGATATGAGATATTTCCACGATAAAGAAAATATTTTTGGTATACTTAGCTCATTTCGTATGAAATAAAGCTGCACGGCAGTTATTATTACCTCCGAGATGACAGATGCTATGGCTGCACCGTATGAATAAAGTTTTGGTATGAGAATCATATTCATGACAAAATTGGCTACGGCTCCGATACATACTGAGCGTGTCAGCAGACCTTCACGCTTGGTAGTTACCAGATACTGTATACCGATTACATTGCTTAAACCTATAATCGGCAACAGTGTAGCCATTATCATGATGAGGTATGGCACCTTTTCATATCCAGGTCCGAAAAACCATGGCGAAAAATTGCGTGCGATGCCTATCAGACCAAAGCACAGGGCAAGACCTATAAACCAGACGAATTGAAAGCTCTTATAAAGGAGGGCTTTTACTTCGTCTTTTTTATTTTCACTGAAGGCTCTTCCTATTCTTGGAAGCATCACAGTACCGAGTGAGGTTACGAGCATGAGAACCATTTTGGATATCTTGTTGGCTTGCTCATAGTAGCCGTTTTCTGTCATGCTGCCGGTTATGTTGTTGAGCATGGTTTTGTCAAGCGCTGTGTATATGGTTGTAGCTATAGTAGGTACAAATAGTGTGAGAGTAGCCCTTAGATGAGAGAATGGCTTAAGCTCCTTAAGATTTGGTCTGTCAACATATTGAGGCAGGTAAAACCAGATGGATATATTGGCAAAAAGCTCTAATAGACATATTCCTGCCACATATATGAGCAGATCACTCTCTGAGCGTACGGCGATGAAGATAAAAGCAATGTTTATGATTTTAAAAATCACGTTTCGACCGACTATTTTGCCAAATTCCTCAAGTCCCTGAAACAGCCAGGAGATATCAGAAGCAACCGATATCAGGTACACGGCTTCAATCAATAGCAGGTGCTTTTTGAGCGATGAGTGCCCAAATGCAAGTGTGAATACCATATATGCGCACAGACACACAATCACGCTGATGACGGATAGAAGCTCTATCTCCCAGAAGGTTTTTGTGCGTTTTGCTCTGTTCTCCTGCAGGTATGATATTTCCCTGTTTCCGTAGTTTACAGTGCCCAGTGCGGCAAACATGATAAAGTATGATACCAGTGAGTAGGTATAGCTGTATGCACCTATTCCGTCTGCCTTAAGCACCCTCGAGAGGTACGGCGCTGTGATAAGCGGTGTGATCAGTGTGAGTATCTGGTAACTCACATTATATATGTAGTTTAGTTTTATACTCTTGTTTTTTTGTGTTTTCTTTTTCATGCAGATATCATATCACATATTGACTTATTTTGGCTATGCAGTTATTATATAAAAATCGCAAATTAACATTACTATCAACTTACACGTATAAATTACGACAGGGTTATATAGCCTGTTACATAGGTGGAGAAATGGATAATATTATAATACGAAACAGGAAAGAGGAGTTTAAGGAGCTTGTTTTATACACGGTTTTTGGCAATATGACCTTTGTGATCAGCATAGGCTCATATGCCATTTTTAATGTATTCTTTGGAATCAATGAGCTGATTGCAAACGCGCTGGCATGGGTGTTTGCTGTACTTTTCTCATATGTTACCAATAAGAAGTGGGTGTTTAAGGTGACAACACCGACCAAGACGGCATTTTTAGTACAGATGTTTGCTTTTTTCAGTGGCAGATTCATCACGCTGGTTATTGAAGAGGCTATTATCTTTATTTTTATCACGCTTCTGGACTATCCAAGCATGTGGGTGAAGCTGGCTACACAGGTGGTTGTGGTGGTGCTCAACTATGTGATAAGCAAGCTGTTTGTTTTCAAGCATCACTAAATGTGGTATATTTAATAAAATAATAAGAACTATAATAGTGTGTGTATGGTATAATAAAGCGTAAATTTAAATGCAGTTTATGAGAAGTTGATTTACATAGGGATATAGAAGCTGCTTTTTGCAGTGAGAGACAAAAGGAGAAGATCCTATATGAGTAAAAGACTTGACATGAAAAAAGATACAAATAATTCAAAAGACAAAATAAAATACGATGGTCCGGAGAAGCCGGACGCATACATGGGCAATGACAAGCAATGGGTTTTCAGGGCATTGGTTCTTGCTTTTGTTGATATGTGTATTATTGCAATCTCATTCTTTTTCGCTTTGATGATCAGGTTTGAGTTTTCATATTCACATATTCCGCTCTCATTTCTGGAGGGCTATCTGCACATTGTGCCATTGTTTATGGTGATTTCACTTGTGGTGTTTTATATTTTCAGGCTTTACCACAGTATATGGCGTTTTGCGAGCATCAATGAGTTTATGCATATTATTGCTTCCTTTCTGGTGCTTGCGGTTGTGAGCGTTACTATTCACGAGGTGTATAAGATTAAGATGCCGTATGCCTTCTGGATTATCGGACTGATGCTCAGCTTTGCACTTTGTACAGCGTGCCGTTTTGCGTACAGATTTATCAGGACAGGTCAGAAGATGCTGGAGCAGAGAGGCTCTGCAAACGGTGATGAGAAGGTCATGATTATAGGAGCCGGAAATGCCGGCAGGATGCTTATCAGAGAGCTTATCATGAGCTCTCATCTGCATACGAAGGCCTGCTGTATCATAGATGACAACCCGGCGAAGCTGGGGCGGTTCATAGATGGTGTGCCTATTGTCGGTAACCGAAATGATATTCCTGAGATGGTTGAGAAGTATGATATCACGAAAATTGTGTATGCTGTACCTTCTACATCAGGTAAGGACAGGAGGGATATACTTAATATTTGCAAGGATACAGGCTGTGATGTCTCTGTGGTTCCGGGAATCTATCAGATGGTGGATGGCAGGGTTTCGGTTTCCAATCTGCGTCCGGTCAGTATCGAGGATTTGCTTGGAAGAGATCCGGTTGTTGTGGATAATGATGGTATTCATTCATTTTTACAGGGCAAGGTAGTCATGGTTACAGGTGGCGGTGGTTCCATAGGTAGTGAGCTTTGTCGTCAGATAGCCAGGGAGGATCCGAAGCTTCTTATCATTTTTGATATTTACGAGAATAATGCATACGATATACAGCAGGAGCTGAAGCGCAAATATCCTTATGTAAGGGTGGAGACACTGATTGGCTCTGTGCGCAACACTAACAGGCTGCACTATGTATTTCAGACATATCACCCTGAGATTATCTATCATGCGGCAGCACATAAGCATGTACCGCTGATGGAGGAGAGCCCGAATGAGGCAATAAAAAACAATGTGCTTGGCACTTTAAAGCTCTCAAGGATTGCAGCAGAGTACCATGTGAAGAAGTTCGTGCTTATCTCTACGGATAAGGCGGTTAATCCGACCAATATCATGGGTGCGTCAAAGCGCCTGTGTGAGATGGTTATACAGATGATGAACAGGCAGACGGAGACTGATTTTGTTGCTGTACGTTTTGGAAACGTGCTTGGAAGCAACGGAAGTGTTATCCCGCTGTTTAAGAAGCAGATAGAGGATGGGGGTCCTGTAACTGTGACGGACAAGCGTATTATAAGGTACTTTATGACAATTCCTGAGGCTGTGGCGCTTGTGCTGCAGGCAGGGCTCTATGCTCACGGAGGCGAGATTTTCGTGCTCGATATGGGCGAGCCTGTCAAGATTGATGATATGGCAAGGAATCTTATCAGGCTTTCGGGACTGGAGCCGGATGTGGATATTCAGATTGTATACACAGGCCTGCGTCCGGGCGAGAAGCTATACGAGGAGATGCTGATGAGCGAGGAAGGCCTCAAGGAGACTCCGAACAAGCTGATTCATGTGGGTGAGCCTATTGAGATGGATGATGAGCTCTTTGAGAAGCAGCTTGAGATGCTCGAGAAGGCATGCACCTCAGAAGCAAAGGATATCAAGCAGATAGTTGCCTCTGTGGTCAAGACATATCATCCGGATCTTGAGGACTAAAATATCTTTTGTTTACACCGGAAGCGAGGAACATAACTATGGAAAAGAGACAGATTTCATTTTCACCACCTGATATAACAGAGGCAGAGGTATCAGCTGTTGCTGATGCGCTGCGAAGCGGCTGGATTACAACTGGTCCAAGGACTAAGGAATTCGAGAAGAGGATTGCTAAGCTATGCGGCACCAACAAGGCTGTGGCTCTTGGCTCTGCTACTGCATGTCTTGAGTCGATACTCAGATTCTTAGGGATAGGTGCAGGTGATGAGGTTATCACAAGCGCATACACATATACTGCATCTGCAAGCCCTGCTGTGCATGTCGGTGCGACACTTAAGTTTATAGACGTAGCACCTGATTCCTTTGAGATGGATTACGATGCCCTGGAAGCTGCTATTACAGAAAAGACAAAGGTTATCGTGCCGGTTGATATTGCAGGTGTGCCTTGCGACTATGACAGGATTTTTGATATTGTGGAGAGAAAGAAGGCTCTTTTTCATCCGTCAAATGATGTGCAGAGGGCAATCGGACGTGTGATTGTGGCGGTTGATTCAGCACATGCTTTTGGCGCCTCATACATGAGAGACGGTGAGCGGATTATGTGTGGCAATGTAGCTGATTTTACGAGCTTTTCATTCCATGCGGTAAAGAACCTGACCACCGCAGAGGGCGGAGCACTCACCTGGAGACCTATAGAGGGCTTTGATGATGAGTATATCTACAAGCAGTTTATGCTGCTTTCACTCCACGGACAGACAAAGGATGCTTTACACAAGAATGGTTTGGGCAACTGGGAGTATGATATAGTGGCTCCTTCATATAAGTGCAATATGACGGATATCCAGGCTGCTATTGGTCTGGTACAGCTTGACAGATATGATGGGCTTCTTAAGAGGCGCCGTGATATTATAGAGCGCTATGATACGGCATTTAAGCCGCTTGGACTCTTGACTGTGCCTCATTTTACAGACAGGCATACATCAAGCGGGCATCTGTATCTGCTTCGCATACCGGGCATCGGCGTGGATAGGCGCAATGAGCTTATAGTGCAGATGGCGGAGCGAGGTATCGCCACAAATGTGCATTACAAGCCGCTTCCAATGATGACAGCATATAAGAATATGGGCTTTGATATAGCCGATTTCCCAAACGCTTATCATCAGTATGAGAATGAGATTACACTTCCTCTAAACACAAAGCTGAGTGATGAGGATGTAGAGTATATAATTAACAATTTATTGGAGATTTTACATGAGTAGATGGAGAACATGGGGAGATATTCCTACATTCATGAAAAATGATTTTACACTTAAATATTACAGGCATCTGAGCAGAAAGAGGACAAGCATGGTATTCAAACGCATTTTTGATGTGATTATGTCCGCTGTTCTTCTTGTGCTGCTTTCGCCTGTTATACTGGTCCTTGCTGTCTGGATAAAGGTGGATAGCAAAGGACCTGTTTTTTTCAGGCAGGAGCGTATTACACAGTACGGCAGGAAGTTTCGCATATTCAAGTTCAGGACTATGGTGAATGATGCTGACAAAAAGGGCTCACTGGTGACTGTCGGTGGGGATTCAAGAATCACAAGGGTCGGCGCTGTCATCAGAAAATACAGGCTTGATGAGATTCCGCAGCTCATAAATGTGCTCTGTGGTGATATGAGCTTTGTTGGCACAAGACCGGAGGTGGAAAAGTATGTCATGGCATATACACCTGCGATGATGGCGACACTTCTGATGCCAGCCGGAATCACAAGTGAGGCAAGCATCAGGTACAAGGATGAGGACAGACTTCTGGAGGCAGCAGATGATGTGGATTACACATATATCCACAAGGTGCTGCCTGGCAAGATGAGCTACAATCTTAAGTATTTAAAGAAGTTTTCGCTGATAAATGATATCAGACTGTGCATAGAGACTGTGCTTGCGGTGATACATTAGTCTGCTTGTCTGGGAGGATGATATTTATGAATAAAGTTAAATTTTCAGTATTACTGTCAATTTATTACAAGGAAAAGCCTGAGTATTTCAGGGAGTGCATGGAAAGCATATATTCACAGACTGTTTTACCGGACGAGATAGTGCTTGTGGAGGATGGCAGGCTGACAGATGAGCTTTATGAGGCAATCAGTGAGTATGAATGCAGACCTTCGGAGATAAATTTTGTTACGGTAAAGCTTGAAAAAAACAGCGGGCTTGGTCTTGCCCTTGCTGAAGGCATAAAGCACTGCTCTAATGAGCTTGTGGCCAGAATGGACACGGATGATATATGTGTGCCTGACCGGTTTGAAAGACAGCTGAATGCTTTTTCGGAAAATCCTGGGCTTGATATCATAGGCGGCTACATCAGCGAGTTTTCCGATGATATGCACAATATTTTATCAGAGAGGACAGTGCCTCTCGGGAATTATGTGATAAAGCAGTATCAGAGAAGGCGCGATGCGTTTAATCATATGACTGTGATGTACAAAAAATCTGCGGTGCTTGCAGCGGGAAATTATCAGGATTGTCTGCTTATGGAGGATTCTCTTCTTTGGGCGAATATGATCAGAAATCACTGTCGTATGGCAAATATAGGTGAGACTCTTGTGTATGCCAGAACCGGTGATGATATGCTAAAGAGGCGTGGCGGCTTTGATTATTTTCTTAAATACACGGCAGGAAGAAAGCGTATTTTAAAGACAGGGACCATAAGTGCGGCCGATTATTTTGTTACGGTTGCGGCACAGCTTGTTGTCTGTATGATGCCACTTTGGATGAGGAGCCTGGTGTTTAAAAAAATATTAAGGAACTAAAACTTTTCAAATGCACGTTAATGTGGTAAAATCGGTATGATTAAGTATTAATAGGCTTATTCACTAACTGATATAGGAGGTTAATATAAATGGATTTCAGAGCGGAGTACGAGAAATGGTGTACTGACCCATATTTTGATGAGGCTACAAAAGCAGAGCTTAAGGCTCTTGCAGGTGATGACAAGGAGATAGAGGACAGATTCTATCGCACACTTGAGTTTGGTACAGCAGGTCTTCGTGGTGTAATAGGAGCCGGCACTAACAGGATGAATATATACACAGTCCGTCAGGCTACACAGGGACTGGCTAATTACATACTTTCTCAGGGAGAGGACGCAGTAAAGAGAGGTGTTGCAATCGCACATGACTCACGTAATATGCATGATGAGTTCACTGATGCAACAGCACTCTGCCTTGCAGCAAACGGAATCAAGACATATGTATTCCCACAGCTTGCCCCTGTTCCTGAGCTTTCATACGCAGTAAGGACACTCGGTACAATAGCCGGTGTTGTTATCACAGCAAGCCACAATCCTCGTGAGTACAATGGATACAAGGTATACTGGGAGGATGGTGCACAGGTTACTCCACCTCATGATACAAGCATCATGGCTGAGGTGGCAAAGGTTACATCATTTGATCAGGTAAAGACTATGGACAAAGCTGCTGCTATTGAGGCTGGTCTTTACAATGTCATCTCTGATGAGGTTGAGGAGGGATATTTCGGAGAGCTCCGCAAGCTTTCTATCCATCCGGAGATTATCAAGGCTATGGCAAAGGATATCAAGATTGTTTACACACCACTCCACGGCACAGGTCTTCGCCCTGTACAGAGAGTACTTAAGGATATGGGCTTTGAGAATGTATACATTGAGCCAAGCCAGGCAGTACCTGACGGCAATTTCCCTACATGTCCTTATCCAAATCCTGAGAATCCTGATGCATGGAAGCTTGCACTTGAGCTTGCAAAGGAAAAAGATGCTGATATCGTTTTAGCAACTGACCCTGATGCCGACAGACTCGGTGTATACTGCAAGGATACAAAGACAGGTGAGTATGTGACATTTACAGGAAATATGTCAGCTATGCTTATCGGTGAGTATATTTTAAGCCAGAAGAGTGCCAATGGTACTCTGCCTGAGAAGCCTGCATTTGTTGAGTCAATTGTTTCAACAGATATGGGTAAGGCAATTGCTGCAGCATATGGTGTGAAGCATATCGAGGTGCTCACAGGCTTTAAGTATATCGGTGAGCAAATGCTCAAATTCGAAAAGACCGGCTGCAACAACTATGTATTCGGTATGGAGGAGAGCTACGGATGTCTGCCGGGCACATATGCAAGGGATAAGGATGCTCCTGCAGCAGTTTGTATGCTGTGTGAGGTGGCTGCCTTCTACAAGTCACAGGGCAAGACACTCTGGGATGGCATGATTGACATGTACGAGAAGTATGGCTACTACAGAGAGGGCATTTCCACACTTACCTTAAAGGGCATTGATGGTGCTGCACAGATAAATGAGATTATGACAAAGGCACGTGCCGCTGAGCCAAAGAAATTTGGTGATTATCAGGTGCTTGCTATCCGTGATTACAAGAATGACACAAGAAAAGATATGACAACAGGAAAGGTTGAGCCGACAGGTCTTCCTTCTTCTAATGTACTTTACTACGAACTTAACGATAACGCTTGGTGCTGCGTACGCCCTTCTGGTACAGAGCCTAAGATTAAATTCTATTTCGGAGTTAAAGGAGTGTCTCTTGAAGATTCACAGACTAAGCTTGATGCTTTGTCAGCTGAGGTTCTCGGACAGTTTGAATAAAGACTATGATGAAAATATACATTTGCCCGGATTGTGGCTGGATACGGATGGTTTCAAGAAGGAAAGAGGTTGAATGCTTCAAGTGTGGCAGGCCGCAGATGCGTCTGACGAATCTGGAGTTTGGAAAGTACACCAATATGTCAGAGAAGGAGCGTCAGGACTACGCGGACGCGTGGCTTTACATTCATAGGAAAAAGGAAAAATAACATGGCAAAGAAGAGAAGAAGAAAAAAGAAAAGAAGTGGACGTAAGAAGATTATACTCTTTGTATTAGAAATCCTGCTACTGTTAATTGTTCTGCTTGTGGTTTGGCTTTACAATAAGACGCTCGGACAGGTTAAATATGAGGATGCGCTGACCAATAGTGAGGCCGGAATCAATGAGGATATCGATGATGATGCTCTTGCCAATATGCATGGATATCTCAATGTAGCTTTGTTTGGTCTGGACAACAGAAGTAATGGTTCATACAATGAGGGAAATTCCGATTGTATCATGATTGCCAGTCTGAATTATGATACTAAGGAGGTTCAGTTGGTATCTGTATATAGAGATACGTATCTTCCGATTGGCAATGGAAAATTTGCGAAGGCAAATGCAGCATATGCTAATGGTGGAGCAAAGAGAGCAGTAGCTATGCTTAATTCAAATTTGGATTTGAATATTACTAAGTATGTTTGTGTTGATTGGAAGGCTCTTGTAGATGCTATAGATGATATCGGTGGTCTTGATCTTGAGATTACTAAGGCAGAGATGAAGGAAATCAATTATCTGATTCCAGAGGTTGATTATACTACAGGATATAATACTCCTTATCTTGAGGGGGATGGCATGCAGCACCTTGATGGAACTCAGGCTACGTGCTATGCACGTATCAGAAGCACCTCCGGTGATGATTTCTTAAGAGCATCACGTCAGAGAATTGTGCTTCAGGCTATGCTTGACAAGGCTAAGCAGTCAGATTTAGGCTCGCTCACTGAGATGTGCAAGGATATCATGAGTCAGATAAGTACCAATTTTACAGCGGCAGAAATTGTTCAGTATGCAACAGCTGTTACCAAATATCAGATGAAGGAGACAACAGGCTTCCCATTTGAGCTGACTACAATGAATCTGTCAACTACTGGCGATACAGTTATTCCAATTGATTTAGCACAGAATGTTTCCAAACTTCATCAGTTTCTGTTTAACGAGACTGATTATCAGCCAACTGAGACAGTTCAAAGTGTCAGTGACAAGATTGCTAAAAAAACAGGTGTTACGTCAAAGACTTCTGCATTTGATCTCTCACAGTACAATGATACTGTTGGTTCTGATGGAACCGAAGGGGCAAAGAAAAAGAATAAGGACAAGCAGGATGCCTTAAAGAAGAGCCAATCAGAGTCTGAAAATAGTTCAGGAAAAAAATCATCATCTGATGATTCAGATGAATAAATGCTTAAATACAGCTATTAGGGAGAATTTATGAAACCGGAAATCAAAGAAAAAATTACAGCAACAAACCAGAAATACTTAAAGAAATTCTTAACAGAGGAAGCTCCGGCTAAGCTTGAGAGCCAGCTTGAGCACATGGATTGGTCATACCTTGATATGATTCACAACAAGGAGCAGCAGAGAGGTACATTTTCACCGCTTGCTGCTATGGAGCTTTCAGAGATAGAGGCAAATAAGGACAAATACCTTGCAACAGGTCTTGAGGCTGTCAAGAATGGCAAGGTCGGTGCAATTCTTCTTGCCGGTGGACAGGGTACACGTCTTGGCTTTGACAAGGCTAAGGGCATGTTCAATATCGGAAAGACAAAGGAACTCTACATCTTTGAGCAGCTTGTCGCAAACCTCATGAAGGTTACAAATCAGACCGGTACATGGGTGCCTCTGTATGTTATGACAAGCGAGATAAATGATAGCATGACAAGAGAGTTCTTTGAAGAGCACGACTATTTTGGCTACAACAAGGACTATGTGAAGTTTTTCGTGCAGGAGATGGTTCCGGCAGTTGATTTTGACGGCAATCTGCTCATGAAATCTGAGGATTCACTTGCCATGTCACCAAACGGAAACGGTGGATGGTTCAAGTCACTCATCAATGCCGGTCTTGACAAGGATTTGAAGGACAAGGGTGTTGAGTGGCTCAATGTATTTGCTGTGGACAATGTGCTTCAGCAGATTGCAGATCCTGTATTTGTCGGCGCTACAATAGAGTCCGGCTGTGTCAGCGGCTCTAAGGTGGTCAGAAAATGCGATCCATACGAGAGAGTAGGCGCTATGTGTCTTGAGAATGGCAAGCCTTCGATTGTCGAGTATTACGAGCTTACACCTGAGATGGCAGAGGCAAAGAACGAGAATGGTTCATTACAGTATGGCTTTGGTGTTATCTTAAACTATTTATTCCGCGTGGACAAGCTCATGGCTATCGCAGAAAAGAGCCTTCCACTTCATGTGGTAGAGAAGAAGGTACCTTACATTGATGAGAATGGTACAGAGCACAAGCCTGAGACTCCAAATGCATACAAGTTCGAGACACTCATTCTGGATATGGTATACATGATGGACAACAGCCTGCCATTTGAGGTAGACAGAGAGAAGGAGTTTGCACCTGTAAAGAATGCGACAGGTACAGATTCTGTTGAGACAGCGAGAGCGCTCCTTGAGAAGAACGGAATTGAAATTTAATATATGATTTATGGTAACTGTTCATTGGCAGGGATGTATTGATATTCTGCAATTTCTATTTATCGCAGACTTAGAGGTGCATCTGCCGATGAGCAGTTATTTTTATTTTTATAATAGCATAGTGGCCTGCAATGGGGAACATAGGCTATAAATAGTTAACTGATTTATGAAAAAATAAATAATCCCGTCACAAATTAAACACAGATTGACAGTATACTTCTAATTGTAAACGAAAGGAGAAATTATTATGGATAACAATTATAGAAATATGAATGATACAAATAATACTAACAGTACAAACAACAGCGATTATACCAGCAACGTCAACAATGCTAATACAACAGGTAACGCATCTGATGCAGGTGTAAATTTCACAATGTCGGGTAATCCTTACAATCCGGATGAGTCACAGAAGGCTGCACAGACTAATAATATATCAGCTGAAAGCTATTCACAGAGCTACAACCCATATTCGCAGGCTTCTGCAGCAGGACAGCCAAATGCAAATCAGTCATATGCAAATCAGTCATATGCAAACCAGCCTTATTCTAATCAGGCATATAATTCAGGCACAAATAATAATGCATATGGCGGCGCATCAGCCGGTTCGACAGACAACTCATATAGCCGGATGAATATGAATGGTCAGGCATACCAGCAGACGGCAAAGCCTAAGAAACAGAGAGCACCTAGAAAGCCCGGTGCATTTGGACCATTTGCAGCAAAGACAGTAGCGGCAGCTCTTATCTTCGGACTCGTCGGAGGCGGCGTTTTCACAGGAGTAAGCTATATTGGCACGAGAGCTATTTCAAATTCTTCTACTGCAAGTGCAAAGCTTACCACTACAACATCCGGTGGGACTAAGCAGACATCCTCAGGGGATGCAAAGGATCTGACAGATGTATCATCAGTTGTCGATGAGGTCATGCCTAGCATCGTTGCTATCACAAATACAGGAACAGTCACCTACAACAGCTTTTTCGGAAAGAAGTCACAGCAGTCACAGAGCTGCGGCTCAGGTATCATTGTGAGTGAGGATGATGATTATCTCTACATTGCTACAAACAACCATGTTGTAGCAGATTCAGAGGAGCTTACAGTACAGTTTGATGATGATTCTGTGGTAAAGGCAGAAATCAGAGGAACGGATCCTGACGATGATCTTGCAGTTGTACGTGTAAAGAAATCAGACCTTGGAAAAGATACTTACTCAAAAATCAAGATTGCGACAATCGGAGATTCAGATAGTGTAGCTGTTGGAAGCCCGGCAATCGCTATCGGTAATGCACTCGGATACGGACAGTCTGTCACAACAGGTATAGTAAGTGCACTTAACAGAACCGTAACTACACAGGATTCACAGACAGGTGAGACTGTTACCAACAACAAGCTTATCCAGACAGATGCAGCAATAAACCCGGGAAACAGTGGTGGAGCACTCTTGAATGAAAACGGCGAGGTTATCGGTATAAACTCTGTAAAATATTCTTCAACGGAGGTTGAGGGTATAGGATACGCAATTCCTATGTCGGTTGCAAAGCCTATTATTGAGAGCCTCATCCAGGATGGAAAGTATACAAACGAGAATCAGGCATACCTTGGAATAAAGGGTGGCGATGTTTCATCTGAGATGGTAGCCTACGGCTTCCCACAGGGTGTGTATGTTTCATCTGTTTCAGCTGGTTCAGGTGCCGCAAATGCCGGCTTACAGGAGGGAGATATCATCACTGCTGTTGACAGCACAAAAATTTCTTCTATGACAGAGCTGCAGTCAGCGTTAAAGAGCTACAAGGCCGGAGATAAGGTTACTCTTACTGTTGCCCGTCAGAGTGGCAGACAGTATGAAGAGAGCAAGGTTGAAGTAACCTTAAGCTCTGCAAAGGATATCCAGCAGTAATTCCTGCGCAGTGTATTGGCGGGAGGTCGGGACGTAAGCCCCGGCTACCGGCGGCGCACACGTACTCTTGCGGTCGCTACGCTACGTGGCTAAGATACTGTACGAAATTATGCTTGAAGGGTTTCTATGCTTGACGAAACCGTCGAAACGCGCCGTCCGTGGCGCGTTTTCTCCTCACCCCTGCGTCCATGCAGGGGTGTTTCTGCGTTTCATGGGCATAATTTTTACAGTATCTAAGCCACTTCGCTATTCGCTCCTGCAAGAGTACGTGTGCACCACCGGTGCCTTTGGCTTACGTCCCTTACGCTGTGGCGGAATTGTGCTTACGTGTGCGCCGCTGCTATGCGCGGCTTACGTTCGCTATGTTGTGGCAGAATGTTATTCAAATCGGTTCAAAGTACTAGACAAATTCCACAAAATATTAGATAATAGAAGCAAATTAGTTTTCATTTTGCATAGGAGGTCGGCATGAAGAAGAAAAAAATAGTTATTGCACTCGGACATGATGCTCTTGGAACAACTCTTCCGGAGCAGCACGAGGCTACAAAGCATACAGCAAAGGCAGTTGCAGATTTTATCAGGGACGATTATGAGGTTGTTATCACACACAGCAACGGACCGCAGGTGGGCATGATTCACACCGCTATGTCTGAGTTTTGCAGGATTTATCCTGAGTATACAGCTACACCTACAGCAGTCTGCTCTGCAATGAGCCAGGGCTATATAGGATATGATTTACAGAATGCTATCCGTACAGAGCTTCTTGGCAGAGGAATTTACAAGACCGTTTCTACAATACTTACACAGGTGGTTGTTGACCCATATGATGAGGCTTTTTATCATCCGACAAAGATCATTGGCCGTGTTATGACAGAGGCTGAGGCTGAGGAAGAGGAGAAGAAGGGCAACCATGTGACACAGGTTGAGGGAGGCTACAGAAGAGTTGTGGCAGCTCCAAAGCCTGTTGATATAGTGGAAAAGGATGCTATTAAGGCTCTTGTTGATGCGGATCAGGTTGTTATCGCATGCGGTGGCGGCGGAATTCCTGTTTTAGCACAGGATAATAAGCTTCAGGGCGCCAGTGCTGTTATCGAGAAGGATCTTGCAGCAGGAAAGCTTGCAGATACTCTTGATGCTGACAGACTTGTTATACTTACAAGCGTTGACAAGGTCTGCCTGAACTATGGCAAGGAGGATGAGAAGCCACTCGATACCATGACTGTTGATGAGGCAAAGAAGTACCTTGTAGCAGGCGAGTTTGATGAGGGTACCATGGCTCCAAAGATTGAGGCGGCTATCGACTTTATCGGTGACTCTGCCATCCGTTCGGTGCTTATCACAAAGCTCAACAAAGAGGGCAAGACTGTTTCTGGTGGCATGGGCACTTTAATTACAAAGTAGAGCTTAATTGTTATAATTCACATATATCCCACACATCTATATGCATTTTGCAGAGCAGATGTGTGGGTAGTTTTATAAAAACATCGTGCGGTTTTGCAAATGTGCGTGGGTGGCTCTGAAGAGTTGAAAACAAGGTAACTATTCAGAACCTCCGAGAACAAGAAAAGTAAGATAGAAGGTAACACAAAATGAGTGAGAAAAGGCTTCAAAAGAGAGAAGAGATCTCAGACGAGTACAAATGGAAGCTTGAGGATATGTATGAGACAGATGAGCTGTGGGAGGCTGAGTGTGAAAAAGCGTCACAGCTTGCAGAAGAGCTATCCGGATTTAAGGGACATCTGGCCGACAGTGCAGCAACGCTGCTTGATTTTTTTAAGAAGCAGGATGAGCTGTCTTATTATTTGGAGCGTATAGTGGTCTATGCGAATGAGCGCTCGCATCAGGACACTGCCGTGTCGAAATATCAGGCATATGTGTCAAAGGCAGAGACACTGACTGTTGAGGCATCAGGTGCGCTGGCATTTGCGAGTCCGGAGATTTTACAGATAGATGATAAAAGGCTTGAGAGCTTTTACAGTGAGAGCAATGAGCTTATGCACTATAAGCGTGCGATTGATGAGATAATGCGCCAGAAAGAGCATACCTTATCGGCTGCAGAGGAGAATATCCTGGCGCAGTGCGGTGAGATGGCTGCAGCACCGGAGAATATATTCAGCATGTTCAACAACGCGGATATCAAATTCCCGTATATCACTGATGTCGAGGGAAATAAAATCCGTATCACGCATGGCAATTTCATAGATTTTTTAAGCAGCAAGGACAGAAGCCTGCGCAAGCAGGTGTTCCGCGGAGTGTATGATTCGTACAAGAAGTGGAGCAATACTGTTTCCATGATGTACATCAGCAAGCTGAAAAATGACACTTTTTATGCAAGGGTAAGAAAATATGACAGCGCAAGGGCCATGTATTTATCCGGTGGCGATATTCCTGAGAGCGTATATGACAATCTGATCGAGACAGTTCACGCACATCTGCCGGCTCTGCACAGGTACATGGCGCTTAGGAAGAAACTTTTAGGTGTGGAGCATCTGCATATGTATGATTTGTTTGCACCGATTGTGGACAATGTACAGACCACCTACACCTATGATGAGGCGAAAAAGCTTGTGGCAAAGGCCCTTGAGCCTATGGGCGATGAGTATGTCAGCACACTTAAGGCTGGCATGGAGAGTGGCTGGATAGATGTATATGAGAATGAGAACAAGAGAAGCGGTGCGTATTCATGGGGCGCTTACGGCACTCATCCGTATGTGCTTTTGAACTATGCTGATAATCTGGACAGTGTGTTTACGCTGGCTCATGAGATGGGACATGCGATGCATACATATTATGCAAATGAGCATCAGAGCATCACCTACGCGGGATACCTGATTTTTGTGGCAGAGGTTGCATCCACCTGCAATGAGTCGCTTCTCATGCACTATATGCTTGAGCATTGTGAGGATGAGAATGAGAGAAAATATCTTATGACACATTTTCTGGACGGCTTCAGGACGACACTTTTCAGGCAGGCGCAGTTTGCAGAGTTTGAGCATATAGCTCACCGGAAAATGCAAAAGGGCGAGCCGGTTACCAAGGATGTGCTAAATGAGCTATGGCATGAGCTGAATGTGCAGTACTACGGACCGGATATGCGCGTGGATGATGAGATATCATATGAGTGGATGCGCATACCGCATTTTTACACACCGTACTATGTATATCAGTACTCGACAGGCTATTCGGCAGCAGTTGCTTTTTCAAAAAAGATACTTGAGGAGGGAAAGCCTGCTGTGGATAAGTATATAGGAAATTTCCTGTGCGGTGGATGCTCGATGAATCCAATCGAGCTGCTAAAGAGTGCCGGTGTTGATATGAGCACACCAAAGCCTGTGGATGACGCACTCAATGTATTTGAGGATTATCTGAAGCAGTTTGAGGCAGCAACTAAGTAAGGAGAAACATTTTTATGGAAAGAATTAAAAGCTTTACAATTAATCATAATATTCTTAAACCTGGATTTTATATTTCAAGAAAAGATGGAGAAATCGTTACATACGACCTTCGTACAAGAAAACCTAATGCAGGCGATTATATGTCCAATTCAGCTATGCACTCAGTGGAGCATATGTTTGCAACATGTGTGAGAAACTCTGAGATTGCAGATGATGTGGTATATTTTGGACCGATGGGCTGTCAGACAGGCTTCTACCTCGTAGTGAGGGATGTCGAGCCGGGAAAGGTTTTTGAAATCACAAAAGAGGTCTTAAAACAGATACTTGAGTATGATGGACCGGTATTTGGTGCGTCAGCCATAGAGTGCGGACATTACGAGAATCTGTCACTTGACGAGGCAAAGAAGGAGTGCCGTGCATATCTTGATGTGCTTGAGAGCCAGACAAATATGGAGTTTACTTATCCACAGTAAACAGAATGGAGAAATAAAATGACAATAGGTGTAATTGGTGCAATGCAGATGGAGGTCGATGACTTAAAGGCTCAGATGACAGACACACAGACAGATGTTTACAGTGGAGTGGAGTTTGTTGAGGGTAAAATCGGTGATCAGTATGTTGTTGCGGCAAAATGCGGAATAGGAAAGGTTTTTGCGGCAATATGTGCAGAGGCCATGATTTTGAAATATGATGTAGATATGATTGTCAATATCGGAGTGGCAGGAACTTTGACAAAGGACTTAAATGTGCTTGACGTGGCAGTAGCTACAAACGTGCTGCAACACGATATGGATACATCGCCAATCGGAGACCCGAAGGGACTTCTTTCAGGCATCAACATGATTCTGCTTCCGGCAGATACAAAAATGGTGGAGCTCATGTGCTCATGCTTAGCTGACAGGAATATCCACTACAAAAAGGGCAATATCGCAACAGGAGATCAGTTTATTGCCACAAAGGAGCAGAAGGATTATATTTCGAATACCTTTGATGCAATCGCAGCAGAGATGGAGGGCGGCAGCATCGGTCATGTGTGCTATGTGAACAAGGTGCCATTTGCCATTCTTCGCTCAATATCAGACGGCGATGGCGGCGAGACAGACTACCAGACCTTTGCGGAGAAGGCTGCGCATCAGTCGATTGAGGTAGTGCTTGAGTTTATCGGAAGGGCAGAAGAACTGAAATAGAGTTATTTCATTATTCATAATTTGTGATAATAAAGAATAGTATATAGCATGAGTGAATACAGAGCATACATGCAAAATACAAAACTACATAATGGGACAAAACGAAAGAAACGTCGACACAGATTCCTTTTTGGAGTGCTGCTGTCGGCGCTTCTTATTACAGGCGCTTTATATGGCAGAGAGTATGACATATCACAGCTGAAAAATATAGAGGTGATGGAGACACTTAGCAGTGCTGTGAGTCAGTTCGGGGACAGAAAGCTGCCTGTATATTCGGTTCAGACAACAGAAAAAAAGATAGCCCTTTCATTTGACTGTGCCTGGGGAGCAGAGGATTTTGACAGTATGATGGAGACACTTGACAAGCACAACGTAAAGGCTACATTTTTTATGACAGGAGGGTTTGTGAGTGATAACCCTGAATATGTAAAGACGCTGGTTGAAAAAGGGCATGAGCCCGGAAATCACAGTGAGCACCACTATGATATGGCAACAATCACGGCAGGCGAGATGAAGACGGAGATAATAGATGTGCACAAAAAGGTCAAGGAGCTGACCGGAAAGGATATGAAGGTATTCAGACCGCCATACGGCTCGTACAACAATGAACTGATTGACACAGTGTATGGCTGTGACTATTATCCAATCCAGTGGGATGTGGATTCGCTCGACTGGAAAAACTATGGTATGCAAAACATTATAGATACAGTGTGCAATCACAAAAGCCTGGATTGTGGCTCGATAATACTCTGCCATCTAGGCGCCAAATACACCTCGCAGGCACTCGATGAGATGCTCACGAAGCTGCAGGACATGGGCTATGAGATAGTTCCGGTATCAAAGCTGATCATGACAGAAGGCTATCATATGGATGCAAACGGTATGCAGATCAAGGACTGACCAATTTCATAAATCAATATTTTGGTCAATATTTAGTCAATATTTTAGCCCCTTACGATATTGTTATTTACAGACAAGTGTGTTAAACTAAAACTATATTTTAAAGAAGCTGTGAGACAGCTATGGGGGTAAATTATATGACAGATACAGGTTTTTTAGTAGCATTCTTTATAGTTATTTTTTTAGTTATCATCTTTGCGCTTGTCGCTGTAATCGGAGCCGTTACAAGTGCTGTTGCAGGTATCAATGATGATGAGGATGAGATTGAGGAAGAGGGCATTTGAAGCTGAAATAAATAAAGGATTTTAAAAGATATTTAAAGACATTTAAGGACATCGAATTATATTAATCGTATAATTGGGTGTCTTTTTATTGTGAAAATCTCTTAAAAAAGTATAAACCAATTGAGTTGCAATCCGCCACATTGTATAATAAAAGTATAACAGCGAATTAAATTTATTGTGAAAATCGCAGTAATCACATTGTTTATCAAACTAAGGCAGGACATTATCAAGGAAAAGAAGAAGGAGGGGTCAGATGATATCAAGATATAGTGTAAAAAAGCCTTTTACTGTACTTGTAGGAGTACTGCTGGTAATAGTACTCGGTGTTGTATCGCTTGGCAGGATGACGACAGATCTGCTGCCGGATATGAGCTTTCAGTATGCACTTATCGTGACAACAGATATGGGAGCAAGTCCACAGGAGGTGGAGAGCGATGTCACCGCGCCGCTTGAAGCAGCTATGGCAACTACGTCCAATATCAAAAACGTAAGCTCAATGTCATATAACAGCTATTCTCTGGTGACATGCGAGTATGAGCAGAATGCCAACATGGATTCTGTAGTGATAGAGATGCAGCAGAAAATAGATCAGGTCAAGGCTGGCTGGAAGGATGGAGTGGGTACTCCGACCATTATGAAGATAAATCCGGACATGCTTCCAATCATGATGACTGCTGTGGATATGGATGGGAAAAGCAAGTCGGAAATCACAGACTTTGTGGAAAACACACTTAAGCCTGCAATTGAGAGTACAGAGGGAGTCGCATCAGTGACTGCAACAGGTGAGCTCACCGAGCAGATACAGGTCACGATGAATCAGGCCAAGATAGATGCGCTCAATGAGAAAATAAATAATGCCGTTTCAAAGAAATTTGACGATGCAAAAAGTCAGATGGATGATGCAAGCGCAAAGATAGAGAGCGGACAAAACGCAATCACATCTGCATCGGATCAGATGAGCGCGGGAGTGGATACGCTAAAGGAGCAAAAGGCAAAGCTTGCAGAGCAAAAGACACAGCTTGAGAGCACACTTGCAAGCTTAAACGAGCAAAAGAGCCAGCTTGAAACAATTCAGTCAGCTCTTTCAGACTTCATGAATAGTGATACATATACAAAGACAATTCCGTCACTCAAAGAGGGCGCAAATGCACCGGGTGAAGCGGGCACAGCACTCAAAGCGCAGCTTGAGCAGGTTGATAAGCAGATTGCAACACAGTTTTCAGGTCTCTCGGCGCTTGGAATCACCGTAAACACAGCAGATGATCTGCCTGCGGCAGCGTCAGCGATAGCACAGACTCTCATTCAGGTGAATACAGGTATAGAGCAGTGCCAAAGCGGGCTTGACCAGATAGCACAAGGAGAGACAGCACTTTTAGATGCATATGATAATCTAAACAGTCAGGCAGCTATAAGCTCGATAAGCATAGGACAGCAGTCGGCACAGCTTGCAACAGCAGCGGCATCTCTTGACAGCTCAAAGAAGGAGCTTGAAAAGAGTAAGGATGATGCACTTGATAAGTCAAACTTAAATGCAGTTTTAACAATTGACTCGCTTTCGCAGCTTCTTGTCGCACAGAACTTTGATATGCCTGCAGGCTATGTAAATGATTCAAATGGCATGCAGTACATAGTACAGGTGGGAGATGAGATAAAATCAATTGATGATTTAACAAATCTAGCGCTTATGGATATGAAGCTTGATGGAATAGCTCCTATTCATGTCGGTGATGTGGCAGATGTTGAGATGACTGACAACTCGGATGAGACATATGCGATAGTCAACGGTAATCCCGGAATAATGCTCTCCATGGAGAAGCAGACCGGCTACTCTACAGGAGACGTCACAGACCGTCTTTTAGACAAGCTTGATTCGCTGGAAAAGGAAAATGACGGATTACACACCACGGTGCTCATGAATCAGGGTGTATACATCGACATGGTTGTAAAAAGTGTTATGGAAAATATGATAGTGGGAGCAATACTTGCCATTTTCGTATTGCTTTTGTTCTTAAAGGATATAAAGCCGACACTTGTTATCGCTGCATCTATACCTCTATCGGTTATTGTGGCAGTGGTGCTTATGTATTTTACGGATATCACCTTAAATATCATTTCAATGTCGGGACTTGTGCTTGGAATAGGAATGCTGGTGGATAATTCAATCGTAGTAATCGAGAATATCTACAGATTAAGGGGAGAGGGATATTCGGTAAAGAAGGCAGCTGTTGAGGGTGCAAATCAGGTGGCAGGAGCCATTTTTGCCTCTACACTTACCACGGTAAGTGTGTACGCGCCGATTATTTTTACGGATGGAATCACGAGACAGCTCTTTGTAGACCTGGCACTTACGGTAGCGTTTACTCTTATGGCATCTCTTGTAGTGGCACTCACATTTGTACCGGCAATTGCTTCAGGCATGCTCAAAAAGACGAAGGATATAAAGCATCCATGGTTTGACCGTTTTAAGGACTGGTATGGAAATGTCCTAGGCACATGTCTTAGATTTAAGCCGGTGGTATTTATTGCGGCAGTAGTGCTTTTAGTCGGCAGTGGCGCACTTTGCATGTCAAGGGGCATGACATTTATGGATATGGACATGGAGTCAAATCAGATTTCACTTACCATAGAGGCAAAGGATGACGAAAAGCTTGACTTCAAGCAGCTTACAGAGCTGTCTGATAAGGTCATGGACAAAATATCTGATATAAAGGGCATAGACACAATAGGAGCTACAGCAGGCGGCAGCTCGACCATGAACCTGATGAGCTCAGGAAGCGACAGCGTGAGCATGTATATATTGCTTGATGAGAAGTCGGATGTTTCATCGGATAAGGTAATAGATGAAATTGAAAAACGCACAAAGAATCTGGACTGCAAGGTAACAGCATCTTCACAGGCTATGGACTCATCAGAGTTTTTCGGAAGTGGTCTCTCTGTCAGGATTAAGGGTAATGATATAGACAAGCTGCAGAAGCTTGCAGGTGATGTGGCAGATATCCTTAAGGATACAAATGGAGTGATAGATATAGATGACGGTCTTGGAGATACAATCAATGAGCTTAAGATAACTGTGGATAAGGAAAAAGCAGCAAAGTATGGCTATACGGTGGCTCAGGTATACCAGCTCGTATCCGGTGAGATATCATCTCAAAAGAGTGCAACAACCATTACGACCGACATAAAGGACTATGAGGTATACTTACAATCTGCAGAGCAGTCGGATGTGACCGTGGATGACATCAAAAACATTACATTTACATACACGGATAACGAGGGCAACGAGAAGGAGATTTCACTCAGTGATATCTGTACTATTTCGCAGGAACAGACGCTTAGCACCATCCATCGTGATGCGCAGACCAGATATATCACAGTATCAGGTGCGGTTGATGAAAACCACAATGTTACATTACTTAGCAATAAAGTTAAATCAAAAATTAATAAAATAGACATACCTGACGGCTATTCCATAGACATGGAGGGTGAGGATGAGACAATAAATGAGTCAATGAGTCAGCTTGGACTTATGCTTGTGCTTGCAGTGATATTTATCTATCTTATCATGGTGGCGCAGTTCCAGTCATTGCTTTCACCGTTTATTATCATGTTCTGTATACCTCTTGCGTTTACAGGAGGCTTTATAGCTCTTTTCATCACGGGAAATGAGCTCGGAATCATATCAATGCTTGGTTTTATCATGCTGGCAGGTCTCATTGTAAATAATGGAATCGTGCTCATTGATTACATCAATCAGGCCAGGAGAGAGGGCATGAGCAAGCATGAGGCGATCATAGACGCAGGCCGTACAAGGCTTCGTCCAATACTGATGACAGCGATGACCACTATACTCGCAATGTTTACATCGGCGATAGGTATCGGAGATGGATCAGATATGATAAGGCCGATGGCAATCGCAATAATAGGAGGTCTCGTATACGGAACCATCCTTACGCTTATAGTAATTCCATGTATCTATGATGCGTTCAACAAAGAGAAGAGCATGGTAGAGGAAGAACTGTAGCAGGATAGAAGGAAAAAAGCTGGAAATATAGAGAGTTGGAGGATTTTTACATGGCAAAGTATATTATGGCATTAGATGCGGGCACGACCAGCAACAGATGTATACTTTTCAATGAGAAGGGCGAGATGTGCAGTGTGGCACAGAAGGAATTTACGCAGTTTTTTCCAAAGCCGGGCTGGGTGGAGCATGATGCAGAGGAAATCTGGGCCACACAGCTTGAGGTGGCAAAGGAGGCAATGGCCAATATCCAGGCTACGGCAGCCGACATATGTGCGATAGGCATTACTAACCAGAGAGAGACCACAATTGTATGGGACAAAAATACAGGTGAGCCGGTTTATCACGCGATAGTATGGCAGTGCAGGCGCACGGCAGAGTATGCGGATTCACTGAAGGAAAAGGGGCTTACCGGGACCTTCAGAAAAAAGACAGGGCTTGTGATAGATGCTTATTTTTCGGCAACTAAGCTCAAGTGGCTCCTTGACAATGTGCCGGGAGTAAGGGAGAGAGCCGAAAGAGGCGAGCTTTTGTTTGGAACAGTCGAGACATGGCTTATATGGAAGCTCACTCAGGGACAGGTGCATGTCACGGATTATTCCAATGCTTCAAGAACCATGATGTTTAATATCAATACCTTAAAGTGGGATGATGAGATACTTAAGGAGCTTGATATACCAAAGAGCATGCTTCCAAAGCCAATGCCGTCAAGCTGTGTATATGGTGAGGTGAATCCTGTGTTTTTCGGGGGTCCGATTCCTATCGCGGGTGCGGCAGGAGACCAGCAGGCTGCGCTTTTTGGCCAGACCTGCTTTAGGGCAGGGGAAGCCAAAAATACATACGGTACCGGTTGCTTCCTTCTCATGAACACAGGTGAGATGCCTGTTTCGTCAAAGAACGGACTTGTTACCACTATAGCCTGGGGCATAGACGGCAAGGTGGTATATGCGCTGGAGGGCTCAATTTTTGTGGCAGGAGCTTCTATCCAGTGGCTGCGCGATGAGATGAAATTTATCGATTCCTCAACAGATTCAGAATACATGGCGAGAAAGGTAAAAGACACAAACGGCTGCTACGTGGTGCCGGCATTTACAGGGCTTGGAGCACCGTACTGGGACCAGTATGCCAGAGGAACCATTGTGGGGCTTACGAGAGGTGTAAACAAGTACCATGTCATAAGGGCAACTCTTGAATCAATGGCATTTCAGGTAAATGATGTGCTTGAGGCAATGAAGGCTGATTCGGGCATCAATCTCACATCACTTAAGGTGGACGGTGGCGCCAGTGCCAATAATCTGCTCATGCAGATGCAGGCTGATATCAGCAATGCACCAGTCAACAGGCCTGTGTGCGTGGAGACAACAGCCATGGGCGCAGCGTACCTCGCAGGGCTTGCAGTGGGCTACTGGGAGAGCATGGATGATATAAAGAGAAACTGGTCTATTGACCGAATGTTTGAGCCGGAGATAGAGGCTGATTTGAGAAAAAAGAAGCTTAAAATGTGGAAAAAGGCTGTCGCCTGCGCATTTAATTGGGCGAAGGATGAATAATAGCTGATGTTTGCATTGTTTTAAATGAGCTTAGTGATAAGGCAGGTAAACAATATATGGAAATTGGTAGGAGAAAATAACATGTATGATGTAGTAATTATAGGAGCGGGAGTATCGGGAAGTGCCTGTGCCAGAGAGCTTTCGAAATATAATCTGTCCATCTGTGTGGTGGAAAAGGAGGAGGACGTGTGCTGTGGCACTTCAAAGGCAAACAGTGCTATTGTCCATTCCGGAATTGATTGTAAGACCGGTACACTTATGGCACAGATGAATCTCCGTGGAAATGAGATGATGGATGAGCTTTCGAAGAAGCTTGATTTTGAGTTTCGAAGAAACGGCTCACTGATAGTGTGCTTTAGCGATGACGATATGCCAAGGCTTAAGGAGCTTTACAATCAGGGGATTGCAAACGGGGTGCCGGGACTTAAAATTCTTGATGCAGGCGAAGCGCATGAGATGGAGCCGAATCTGTCTGATGAAGTTGTGGCAGCTATTTACTGCCCGACAGGAGGTATTGTATGTCCGTTTGGCATGAATATCGCATTTGCTGAGAATGCGGCAGCAAACGGTGTGGAGTTTTTATTTAACACCGAGGTGAAGGCAATACAAAAGGAGCAGACAAGCTATATTCTCATTACTCAAAATGGCGAAATTCATGCACGCTGCGTTGTGAATGCAGCCGGTGTATATGCTGACGTGTTCCACAACATGGTAAGTGAAAACAAAATACATATTACACCAAGGCGCGGAGAGTACGAGCTTTTAGACAGGGCAGCAGGTGGTATTGTTGACAAGACAATCTTTCAGCTTCCGGGAAAATACGGCAAGGGTGTGCTTGTAACCCCGACAGTACACGGAAATATCTTAATCGGACCTACAGCAGATGACCATGATGACAAGGATGGTACAAATACAACGAGAGCGGGTTTAGAGCATGTTGTGACATCCGGCACACGCTCAGTGCCGTCGCTTCCTATGCGTCAGGTCATCACATCGTTTGCAGGAAACCGTGCACATGAGGACGGACATGAGTTTATCATCGAGGAGCTTAAAGACGCACCATTTTTTGTTGACTGCGCAGGTATAGAGTCTCCGGGCTTATCAAGTGCACCGGCTATCGGCGAGAGAGTGGCAGCAATAGTTGAGGGGCTTTTTAATCCTTCTAAAAATGCGGATTTCATCGAGACAAGAAAAGGTATTTTAAATCCAAAGAAGCTTTCAGAGGATGAGTATAAAAAGCTGATAAAGGAAAAGCCTGAGTATGGCAATATAATCTGCCGCTGTGAGATGATTACGGAGGGCGAGATAATGGATGCGGTAAACAGACCACTGGGCGCAAAGTCACTTGATGGTGTGAAGAGACGCACCAGAGCCGGAATGGGCAGATGTCAGGCGGGCTTTTGTTCTCCGAGAACTATGGAGATTATCGCCAGAGAGAAGGGGATTTCGCAGCTTGACATCACTAAAAGCGGTGGAAAGTCAAGGATAGTTGTTGGAATGAGCAAGAATCGCGGATAGGGGGACAATATGGAATTTTACGATATTGTGATAGTAGGAGGAGGCCCGGCAGGTCTTGCGGCAGCAGCTTCCGCTAGGAAAAATAAAATAGATAAAATACTTATACTGGAGAGAGACTGTGAGCTTGGCGGTATCTTAAATCAGTGTATACACAACGGCTTTGGCCTGCACACCTTTAGGGAGGAACTCACAGGCCCTGAATATGCAGGCCGATTTATCAAAGAGGTCAAAGAGCTTGGCATAGAGTACAGGCTCAATACGATGGTCATGGATATCTCAACCGGTGACGAGTTCAAAAACGGGGCAGATGACAGGCATGATGTAAAGATAAAAGATGAGGCAAACGATAAAATAGTTACAGCTATGAACCGCACAGACGGACTTTTCCATATCGCCGCAAAGACTGTAATACTTGCGATGGGCTGCAGGGAGAGAGCAAGAGGTGCTCTTAACATACCCGGCTACAGACCGGCAGGAATTTTCTCGGCGGGCACAGCTCAGAGACTGGTGAATATAGAGGGATACATGCCGGGACGAAAGGTAGTAATACTTGGCTCAGGAGATATCGGTCTTATCATGGCAAGAAGAATGACCTTGGAGGGTGCCAAGGTGCAGGTGGTTGCAGAACTCATGCCGTATTCAGGAGGCTTGAAGCGTAATATTGTGCAGTGCCTTGACGATTTTAATATCCCGCTTAAGCTTAGCCACACAGTGGTTGATATAAAGGGCAGGGAGCGTGTGGAGGGCATCACTCTTGCACAGGTGGACGAGCACAACAAGCCGATTGAGGGAACAGAGGAGTTTTACGAGTGCGACACGCTTTTACTCTCATGCGGACTCATTCCGGAAAATGAGATTTCAAAAACAGCAGGTGTAGAGCTCAATCCGGTAACAAGCGGACCGGTCGTAAACGAAAGCCTTGAGACAAATGTGCCCGGTGTATTTGCCTGTGGAAATGTGCTTCATGTGCATGACCTCGTGGATTACGTGTCAGAGGAAGCGACAGCAGCAGGCCGCCATGCCGCAGAATATGTGAAAAATGGCGGTGATAAGAGTTGCGATGGCAAAGAAATTTCGATAACCGCTACAGGCGGAGTCAGATACACTGTTCCAAGCACTATAAATACTGCACAAATGGATGATACTGTGACGGTAAGATTTCGAGTGGGAGCTGTGTATAAGAATTGTTATATTGCAGTATATCTGGATGATAAACAGCTGCAGCACCGCAAGCGTCCTGTTATGGCGCCGGGTGAGATGGAGCAGGTAGTGCTTAAGAAGAAGGAGCTTATTGAAACAGACAATCCCCGCACAATTACGATAAAGATTGAGGAGGCATAGTATCATGGAAGAAAGAAATTTGACATGTATAGGCTGCCCTCTGGGCTGTGCCCTTAAGGTGACAATAGATGGAGAAAATGTCACAGTAACCGGAAACACCTGCAAGCGCGGAGCAGACTACGGAGCAAAGGAAGTGACGCATCCGACACGAATTGTGACAAGTACAGTCTGTGTGAAAAATGGCACAATACCGATGGTATCCGTAAAGACGGCACAGGATATTCCAAAGGAAAAGATAATGGATGTGATGGAGTGTATCAACCAGATCACGGTAGAGGCACCGGTTCATATAGGTGATGTACTGCTAAGCGATGTTGCAGCAACCGGTGTGGATATAGTCGCAACGAAGAATGTTGTGCAAAAATCATATTGACAAATCACCCAATGCACTTTAATATTGTAGAAAGAAACAGGCAAAATATTTAAAGGCATAAGAAAGAGGAGTACATGACGAAAGCTTTCAGAGAGAGCATCCGGTCCGTAAGATGGTGATACATTTTGGGTAGGCTGAAAGGTGCTTAAGACAGAAATCATGGAAGGTAGCTTTTGAGCCGAAGAACCCAGAAAGTTAAATCTATATATAACGAGATTTGACATAAGTTCTTCCGATTCGTCCTCGTTACAGGACATGAGGCATTCGAGGTTATATGTATATATATGCTCCGATGTAAACGAAGGTGGTACAGCGCTAATTCGCCCTTCTGGTCGTAGACCGGAGGGGCGTTTTTTAGTGAACCGAGCCGTAAGTGCCTGCATAGATTGAAAATTGTAGCAGCGTTAAGCTGTAGAGAAGCCTTGAAAGAGTCTGATTTTCAACTTATATTGGGTGCTTTGTACCCAGACCGGAAGATTGCGCATGCAATCCAATCGGTCGCCCATCGCTAAATGAAAAGAAGAACAGTAAAAGCTCACAGCCTGAATTATCAGGCCGCGCATTATGTATGGAATTATGTGATTTATGGAGCTGCCTAGAGACTGTTAAAATTATGTACACAGCCCAGCAACGCACGCACATGGACGTGCGGGCGAGGCGTTAGTGCCATGGACGGCGCTAAAAGCCGGTTGCGTCATGGTATAAGCAATCCTTAATCATAATTTTTACAGTGTCTTGGCAGCGTAATCATGAACATAATTCCATACATAATGCGCGACCTGATACAACAAAGCCCCAAAGCTTTTGCGTCATTCATATAAAAGGAGGAAAACATGAGCAAAGAACTAAACAAAACCTATGATCCAAAGGACATCGAGGACCGTCTTTACAAAAAGTGGGAAGACAATGGCTACTTCCATGCTGAGGTAGACCGCAGCAAAAAACCATTCACAATCGTGATGCCACCACCAAACATCACAGGACAGCTGCATATGGGACATGCCCTTGACAACACCATGCAGGATATCCTTATCAGATACAAGAGAATGCAGGGCTACAATGCACTCTGGCAGCCGGGAACAGACCACGCATCCATCGCAACAGAGGTAAAGGTCATCCAGGCACTTAAAGAGCAGGGAATCAACAAGGCAGACCTTACAAGAGAAGAGTTCCTGGAGAAATGCTGGGACTGGAGAAAAGAGTACGGCGGACGTATCGTAAAGCAGCTTCGTAAGCTTGGATCATCAGCAGACTGGCAGCGTGAGAGATTTACCATGGATGAGGGATGCTCACACGCAGTACAGGAAGTATTTACAAAGCTTTATAAGAAGGGCTGGATTTATAAGGGCTCAAGAATCGTAAACTGGTGTCCGGTATGTAAGACATCTATTTCAGATGCAGAGGTAGAGCATGAGGAGCAGGACGGCTTCTTCTGGCACATCAACTATCCTGTAGTTGGCGAGGAAGGCAGATTCGTAGAGATAGCAACAACACGTCCTGAGACACTTTTCGGAGATACAGCCGTAGCTGTAAACCCTGATGATGAGCGCTATCAGGATATCATCGGAAAGACATTGAAGCTTCCATGCACAGACAGGGAGATTCCGGTAATCGCAGATTCATACGTAGATAAAGAGTTTGGAACAGGCTGTGTAAAGATTACACCTGCACACGACCCTAACGATTTCGAGGTAGGAAAACGCCATAGCTTAGAGGAAATCGTTGTAATCAATGATGATGCCACAATGAATGAAAAGGCCGGAAAATATGCCGGAATGGACAGATACGAGTGCAGAAAGGCACTGGTTGAGGATCTTAAGGAGCAGGGCCTTTTAGTAAAGGTTGTACCACACTCGCACAATGTAGGTGTGCATGACCGCTGTCACACAACAGTTGAGCCAATGATCAAGCAGCAGTGGTTCGTCAAGATGGACGAGATGATCAAGCCTGCAGTTGAGGGAGTAAAGAACGGAGAAATCAAGCTTCTTCCTTCAAGAATGGACAAGACATACTTCAACTGGACAGACAATATCCGCGACTGGTGCATCAGCCGTCAGCTCTGGTGGGGACACAGAATACCTGCATGGTACTGTGATGACTGTGGAGAGATGGTAGTTTCAATAGAAAAGCCTGGCAAATGTCCTAAGTGTGGCAAGGAGCACTGGACACAGGATCCTGATACACTTGATACATGGTTCTCATCAGCGCTTTGGCCATTCTCAACACTCGGCTGGCCTGAAAAGACAGAGGATCTTGACTATTTCTATCCAAATGATGTGCTCGTAACAGGCTACGATATCATTTTCTTCTGGGTAATCAGGATGATTTTCTCAGGCTATGAGCAGATGGGCAAGGCACCATTCCATACAGTGCTTTTCCACGGACTCGTAAGAGATTCTCAGGGCCGCAAGATGAGTAAATCACTCGGAAACGGAATTGATCCGCTTGAGGTTATCGACAAGTATGGTGCAGATGCACTTCGTCTGACACTTATCACAGGAAATGCACCGGGAAATGACATGCGTTTCTACTGGGAGAGAGTTGAGGCTTCAAGAAACTTCGCCAACAAGGTATGGAATGCATCAAGATTTATCATGATGAACCTTGAAGGTGTAGAGCTTAGGGAGCCAAAGCTTGATGAGCTTCATGCAGCTGATAAGTGGATTCTTTCAAGGGTAAATACTCTTGCAAAGGATGCCACAGAAAACATGGACAAGTTCGAGCTTGGAATTGCAGTACAAAAGGTATACGACTTCATCTGGGATGAGTTCTGTGACTGGTATATCGAGATTGCAAAGGTTCGTACCTACAAGAAGGATGAAAACCCTGAGTCAGCAAATGCAGCACTCTGGACCCTTAAGACAGTACTTGTAAATGCACTGAAGCTCCTTCATCCATATATGCCGTTTATCACAGAGGAAATCTTCTGCACACTTCAGTCAGACGAGGAGACTATCATGCTCTCTAAATGGCCTGAGTACAAAAAAGAGTGGAATTTCCCGGCAGAAGAAGCCGCAATCGAGCACTGCAAGGATCTCGTAAAGGGTATCAGAAATGTCCGTACACAGATGGATGTTCCACCTTCAAGAAAGGCAAAGCTTTTCATCACAAGTGATGATGAGTCAGTCAGAAAGATATTCGAGGACAACAAGGAGGTATATGTAAATCTTGCATTTACCAGCGAGATTACAGTACAGCAGGGCAAGGCCGGTATTGGAGATGACGCTGTATCAGTAGTGATACCTGATGCGGTTGCATACCTGCCGCTTGAGGACCTTGTTGATTTCGAGAAGGAAAAGGAAAGACTCAATAAAGAAAAGGATAAGCTTACAAAGGAGCTTGCGCGCTCAAAGGGCATGCTCTCAAATGAGAAATTCTTAAACAATGCAAAGCCTGAAAAAGTTCAGGAGGAAAAGGACAAGCTTGCAAAGTATGAGCAGATGATGGCTCAGGTAGAGGAACGTCTGGCTCAGTTTAAATAATTAAATACAGATTATATTTTGAAAGCACTGTTTGACTGAAAAATCCGGGCAAAGTATCAATAGAATGATATTGCCCGGATTTTTTATATTTAGTGGCTTTTTTTAAAATTCAAATGATGATATAATGCATTTATTAAAGAAATAGCATGATAGTTATACTTTAACAGGAACAAAAAGACCGATATATAGCGAGGAGATAATATGGATGATACCGGTATAAAGAGAGAGCCAGTTATTAGAATAAGCAGCGACAGGATGGAGGCATTTATCATGTTGCCGGCAGTTGAAGAAGAATGGCATTATACAGTGGATGAGGTGCTTGAAGCGGTAAATCGCAATGGTGTGATATACGGCATCAATTGCGAGATCATTTCAGATATGATAGAAAAAAGACTTATGGGCAGGGAAGTGCTTTTTGCAAAGGGAAAGCCGGCTGTTGACGGGGCTGATGGATATTTTGATTTTTACTTCAACAGTGACTTGAACCACCGCCCAACGGTTAAGAGCGATGGCTCAGTGGATTACTGGAGTGTGCACTCGGTTGAGGTGGTCAAAAAAGGCCAGACGATTGCAAACTATTGTGAGCCTGTTGCAGGCGAGGATGGTATTGATGTGCTTGGCAAGGTAATTGCCGCAAAGAAAGGCAAGGGACTGCCGCCACTTGTGGGGCGTGGCTTTGACAAATCTGTCGATGGACTTACATATACAGCTGCTATTGATGGCAAAATTGAAAGGCACAAGAACCGAATCATTATTCTTCCTATTCTTGAAATAAACGGTGATGTGGACGTGGGAACAGGAAATATAGATTTTGTCGGGGATGTGGTCATACATGGCAGTGTGAAGACCGGAGCCAGAATAAGAGCTGCAAAGTCCATCACGATAGATGGTATTTGCGAGGGCTGCGTGCTTGAGGCCGGTAATGACCTGATTCTCAGGAAGGGCATGATTGGCATGGGAAAGGCCCGGATTATTGTAAAGGGCAATCTGTTTGCCAAGTTCATGGAGTATACCGAGGTGGAGGTAGATGGCTTTGTGGAGGCTGATTCGGCAATCAACTGCAATGTGGTCAGCAATGATAAGGTAATCTTCAATGGTGGACATGCAAGCATAGTCGGTGGAAAAGTATATGGCTGTGCAGGTATTGAGGTGCAAAACCTGGGTAATGATGCCTTTATCAAGACTGAGGTGCATGTGGGCGTGCATAAAAAGATTAAGATAAAGATAGCAGAGCTTGAAAAGCTTGTTGATCAAAAGCAGATGCTGCTTAACAATATCAATGCAGGCATAAAGCAGATAGAACAGATGATGGGCAGTGCCGCTGAAAGCATGAATCTGGAGGAAAAGAAGCTTACGCTTGTCAGGGCCAAGATTGAGAAAACTGCAGAGCTTACCGAAAATAAGGAGGAGCTAGAGAGGCTTAAGAGCATAGTGGAGCGCTCGACAGGCGCGTCAGTACAGGTTTTTGAGCATGTATATCCAAATGTCGAGGTGTGTATTAACAACTCAAAGCTCGTCACCAAAGAGGAATTTGACAAGATTGAGTTCAAGGAGAAGGATAAGGCAGTCGTGATGTTGTCGATGAAATAAAAAAATTGCGATATTTTTATTAAATCTTAATGGAAATATACTTGCATAAAGGGGTTACTTTATTATAATATATAGTGACCCTTTTTTGATGGGATTATTTAGCAGGTAATTATGGAGGCAGGATTATGATAAATTTTGATGAAGAAATAAAGAACTATGAGCCAAGTTTAGAGATAGAGGAGGCTGAATCTGCGATTTACAGCCATGATCTGACAGATGTCACAGATATCATTGCACAGTTATTACGTGAGCAGGACAAAAGGCAGGGTGAATTAAGATGATTTGTTATAAATGCGGACAAGATGCAGGCTGGAACGATAAATGCCCTGTATGTGGGGCTGATCTTTCACTTTTTAAAAGAGCTATTAGAATATCCAACTCATACTACAATGATGGTTTACAAAAGGCACAGGTGAGAAATCTGTCTGGAGCGATTATATCTCTCAGGCAGAGTCTTAAGTTTTATAAGTACAATATCCAGGCAAGGAATCTGTTAGGTCTCATATACTATGAGATGGGTGAGATGGTTGACGCCTTAAGTGAGTGGGTCATCAGTGCAAACTATCAGCCTGATGATAATCTGGCAAAGAAGTATATAGATCAGATTCATAATAACAGAAATCAGCTCGAAACAATCAATCAGACTATTAAGAAATATAATCAGGCTTTAACTTATTGCAAGCAGGACAGTAAGGACCTTGCGGTTATACAGCTTCGAAAGGTATTATCCTTAAATCCAAAGCTTGTAAAGGGACATCAGCTTTTGGCTCTTTTATATCTGGAGGAGGGACATCTGGATAAGGCAAAGAAAGCCTTACGCGATGCAGGCAAGATAGATACAGACAATACCACTACCCTCAGATACTTAAAAGAAGTGAACAGGCGTCTTAAGGAAAAAGGATCTGAGAGGAAAAAGAAAAATGATGATTTAATTTCCTACCAGAGTGGAAACGAAACAATCATTATGCCAAAGCGATTCAGGGAGAGCTCAATGTGGGCAAATATACTCTATATTATAATCGGTCTGGTAGTCGGAGTGGCGGTTACGTGCTTCCTTGTGGTTCCGGGCATAAAAAGCCAGGCGAAAACAGATGCAAAGAAGCAGCTATTATCGGCCAATGATACGATTTCCACAAATGGGCAGACAATCAGTGGACTTAATGATCAGATAGACAAGCTAAAGAAGGAGCTTGAGGACGAGAAGAAGAAAAATGATGGAGTATCAGACCAGATTTCCACATATGAGGCTTTGCTCAATGCCTATGTATACTATACATCCAATGATGTAATAAAGGCAGGAGAAGCACTTGAAAATATCAACACAAGCTATCTGAGTGACTCGGCTAAGCAGACATATGAAGCACTTAATGGTTCCATTGCCGATTCATATAAGGAAGCACTGTACAATCAGGCATACTCATCATACAGCAGTGGCGATTATCAGAGCGCAATCCCGACATTCCAGAAGCTTGTCGGCATGGATGAGGCATACAGGGATGGTTCGGCTGCATATTACCTGGCGCAGTCGTTCAGGAAGTCAGGAGACTTAGCATCAGCAAAGCCATATTATCAGTATGTGGTAGACAACTACGCAGGCACTGAGAAGGCCAGAACATCAAAGAATTATCTGGCACAGGAACAGTAGTAAAACAACTGCTGAGAGGCAATAATTAAATATAGAATTACGAAAGACACCAGATAATCTCCGGTGTCTTTTTTATATGAGCAGGAAAGGAAGAGTTTGACATGATAGAAAATTATATCAAGGAAGCAGACCGGGTGACATACATTATGCCAAAGGAGGTGGATCATCACTGTGCCGGGCAGATAATCGCAGAGCTTGATGCACTTATAGAGGGCTGTGGTGTCAGAAAAATAGTATTTGACATGAAACATACAGAATTTATGGACAGCTCCGGCATTGGGGTGATAATAGGAAGAACAAAGAAGCTTAAGTACTTTAATGACAGCTGTGTATCAGTGTGCAATATGTCAGACAGGGTTGACAAGCTTTTGAAATGTGCCGGCATATACACTATTGTAAATAAGAATTAAAATAAGTTAATAAACCGGAAGGATTTATTATTAATTGTGGTAACTATCCGGATATAGAATTCAATCAGATATGAAATTTAATCAGACATAAATATAATTAAACAGAAAGGGAGCATAATGAACGCAACAAAAACAAATCATGTATCGCTTAGCTTTGATGCAATTTCAGAGAATGAGGCATTTGCGAGAATGACAGCAGCCATGTTTATGGCACAATTAAACCCCACACTAGATGACGTGGAGGACGTAAAGACAGCAGTGTCAGAGGCGGTGACAAACGCAATTATCCATGGCTATGAGATGGGGGATGACAATATTTCATCCGGTCAGGCAGATCACCAGGCAGCAGAAGAAAAAAGTTGTCCACAGGTACATATGGAATGCAGCTACACGGGCAGGGAGCTTTACATAGAAATATCAGATAGCGGAGTAGGCATACAGGATGTGGCAAAAGCAATGGAACCGTTATACACATCCAAACCACAGCTTGACAGATCAGGCATGGGTTTTTCATTCATGGAAGCATTTATGGACGCGCTGACAGTTACATCAGAACCGGGACACGGAACAACAGTAAAGATGAAAAAAGTACTATGAAGAGTGACAAAATTAGCAGACTTGTCACAGAAAATATAAACCTGATTTATTTAGTTATGAAACGCTTTAGAAACAGAGGAGTTGACCGGGAGGATTTATTTCAGATAGGAGCAGTTGGGCTGACAAAGGCAGCGCAGCGCTTTGATGAAAGTAAGGGCTTTGCCTTTTCTACATACGCAGTACCGTTGATAATAGGGGAAATACAGCGCTTTCTACGTGATGATGGAATGGTACATATCAGTCGAAAAATACTGGATGATGCAAGAAAAATTGCAATTATCAGAGAAAAATACAGAATGAGTGAAAATAGTGAAATATCACTTGAAAAAATGGCAATTATATCCGGTATGTCAAAACAGGATATAATAATTGCCATGGAAGCTGATAAAAATGCATCATCAATAGAAAATGAAAGTGTGCTTGATTATTTGGACAATAAAATGAGTGCAGAAGCATCAGACAAGCCATCGGAGACAGATAAAGTGATAAATCACATCGCAATGCAGCAGGCGTTCAACTCACTGGATGATAGCGAGCGCAGACTGATTATGCTTCGCTATATGCAGGATAAGACACAGAAGCAGGTGGCAGAAGTGCTTGGACGCAACCAGGTGGCCATATCACGAATGGAGAAGAATGTACTTGCGAAGCTTCGCAGGGCGATGATGTGAGTGGGAAGCGTCGTAGGATGAGAGCTTCCCACGTGCAGGCTGAGAGGATGCCGGGGTGGCATGTAGTATATTCTTTAGAAAATTATGAAGTCAGCCACGAGCCCATGTGCGGTTAGTTTGTGGATATGCCGGGGCTTTTTGTGTTAATAGGGAATATGGAACCTCGCGGCAGTTCATAATTTTCTTCAGAACACACTGCATACCATCCGGCAAATTTAGTGTGTCGAGTGGGAAGCAATGCAGGCTGCGAGCGCCGTGCCGTCCGAACCGCAGGTGAGGACCGGCACATTATATCTCAGCGTAAGTGGCGTAAGCCGGTGGTGGGGGGCAGGCGGTACTGTCTGGTGGGCGAATAGCGTAGCTGTTTAGTGTCTGTCGAATTATGCTGTAAAGCACAGAAATGCCGAGGCAAGGAGAAATCGAGCCATGGAGGGCGAGTTTCGACGGTTTCGTCGGGCATAGAAAGCCTGTAAGCATAATTCGTACAGACACTTAACAGCGAAGCGTAGCCAGCACGACAGCACCGTCTGCCCCCACCACCGGCTTACGTCACGTATTATAGCGAAAAAAGAAAAGTACTTGCACCCAAACCGCAAAGCATATTAAAATGAATGATAACGGAATAAAAATGGATTGTCGAAAGGAGAAAAGCATGAAACTTCCACTCACATATGATAACTATATATTTGACCTCTACGGTACGCTCGTGGATATTCACACAGACGAGAGTGACACTGCAATCTGGGAAAAGCTCGCCATGTTCTATGGATATTACGGAGCACTGTATGAGGCAAAGGAGCTTAAGGAGCGCTATGAGACACTTGTAAAGAGCAGCGAGGCGGAGCTTAAGAACAAAATTGAAAATATGGACATTGAAAAGCAAAATGAAGCTAAAGATGCGCAGTTTGCCATCTCATATGCCCACGAAGCATCACCGGAGATACATATAGAGGATGTATTTGAAAAGCTTTATGAGGAAAAGGGCGTGAATCCGACAAAGGAGCTTTCAGTGCATACAGGCCAGTTTTTCAGGGTGATGAGCACCGAATACATAAAGCTTTATCCGGGCACAAAGGAGATGCTTAAGGAACTTAAGAAGGCGGGAAAGAATGTATATCTGCTTTCAAATGCGCAGCGTATATTTACAGCCTATGAGATGAGAAGACTTGATATCTTTGATTTGTTTGATGACGTATTTATCTCATCTGATTATAATACCAAAAAGCCTGATATCAGATTTTATAAGGAGCTGATAAATAAGCATGTTATTGACGTATCAAAATCGCTTTTTATAGGAAATGATTCGACTACCGATATCAAGGGTGCAAAGGAATGCCGGATGGATGCATTTTATGTGAAATCAAATATTTCACCAAAGGATGATATGGCTCATGATGCAGACTATATTATAGATAATTTTACCAACTGGTAATGCATTATTGTTTATAAAAATGTGAATATTACATAAAAAACATATATAAATTAAAATCTTTTTATAAACAGTTGCAAATAAAAAATAATGGTGTAAAATGAACTAGATTTGAATTAGTTTATTTTTTAACAAAGTAGAGGTGAAAAGAATGTCAAACACATTATTAATGTTGTGTATCCCATTTGCGGGCTTATTGCTGTGCATAGCAGTTATGCCGCTTGTGAAGCCTGAATGGTGGGAGAAGCATCAAGCTCATGCAGTTATCTTATGGTCACTGCTTTTTGCCATTCCGTTCGCGCTGTTCTATGGAGCACCAAAAGCCGTAGAGACGGTACTGGAGTGTCTGATAGGCGACTATCTGACCTTTATCGTGCTACTCTTTGGACTGTTCTGCGTAGCCGGAAATATCAAGTTGGAGGGAAGTCTGGTCGGCAACCCAAAGGTAAACGTTATCATGCTTGCAGTTGGAACAGTTTTTTCAAGCTGTATAGGAACTACAGGAGCCAGTATGCTTTTTGTAAGGCCAATTATACAGATGAACTCATGGAGAAAAAACAAGCGTCACATCATGGTATTTTTCATTTTCCTTGTGTCAAATATCGGAGGATGTCTTACACCTATCGGAGATCCGCCACTGCTCATGGGATTTTCAAGAGGAGTATCGTTTTTCTGGAGCATGAGGCTGTTTCCGGTTCTCGTAATAAATATGATACTGCTTCTGACTGTATTTTATCATTTGGACAAGAAAGCATATCAGAAGGATATCACTAAAGGACTTATGCCTGAGGTGAAGGAAAATGAGCCTTTAATCAGAATAAAGGGTGCTCACAACTTCTTATATATAGTAATGATTGTCATAGCTGTTATACTAAGTGGTGTGCTTCCTAAGCTTTCTGCATTCCAGAACGCTGCAGGAGAGGTTATCGGTATTCCGATATTCAGGGAGGTTACACTCACTGTGCCTGCAATTATTGAGATTGCTATTATTCTGCTTGCAGCCCTGCTTTCCTTCAAGACAACACCGAAGGAGGTTCGTGTGCAGAACCATTTCACATGGGGAGCAATTCAGGAGGTTGCGGTGCTTTTCATCGGAATCTTCATCACCATGCAGCCTGCTCTTATGGTATTAAAGAGTGCAGGTTCAGGTCTTGGAATCACAGAGCCGTTTGAGATGTTCTGGGCAACAGGAGCACTTTCAAGCTTCCTCGACAATACACCGACATATCTGGTTTTCCTTACTACAGCGGGAGCCATGCACTTTACTACAGGTGTCGCAACCACACTTGGAGTGGTGCCGGTCAAGATGCTTATGGCAATTTCGTGTGGTGCTGTATTTATGGGAGCCAACACATATATTGGAAATGCACCTAACTTTATGGTCAAGTCATTATCAGACGAAAACGGTATCAACATGCCATCGTTCTTTGGTTACATGTGGTGGTCATTGCGTTATCTGATACCTGTTTTCATCATAGATATGATCATATTCTTTTTATAGGAGGGATGAATTATGGAATTTTATGACGAGAAAATTAAAGCTCTTGCCATCGAAATCTATGAGCTTGATGCCGAAGTATACAAGAAATTAGGCTCATCCCTCGGCAGGGTATTTGGTGGCGAGAAGGATATATGTATCCGTAACATCATGGAGGATCTGCACTCAAGGCAGAACAGCTCAAGAATCCGAAGCGAGCTTGCCCTGATAAGCAACATGGCAAGAACAATACCTGATCATGATACAAGGCATGATATCATGGTCAGATACAACAACATAGTAGAGGAGATAGCGGAGCTCCCGACAGGCTTTGCTGACGGAGATATCCTCGATCCAAAGATAGCGGATTTAAATACCGTAAATCTGAAGGATCGTTTCAAGACGGGCGATCATCTGATTATCTGTATAGGACGTTCCTGCGGATGTGGTGGAAATGAGATTGGATTTGCACTTGCTGACAAGCTTCGTATGAATTTCTATGATGTGTCTGTCATGAATGAGGTGTTCAGACAGAAGGATGGAGAGGAAGCAGCCCAGGCTACAGCTACCTTCCAGAAAAAAGAGCGAATGGGAATCAAAAAGCGCATAAAAGCTTTTAGAAAATACCACGGACTTTCATCAGAGGATGTGCTTTTCTTTGATACAAGCAAGTTCCTTGTAGAGAAGGCAAAGCAGGAGGACTTCATTGTTATGGGACGTTTTGCGGATGCGATTCTGACAAACAATCATATTCCTCACATCAGTATTTTTATCACAGCACCGGAGAAGAGAAGAGTCCAGCGTTTCCTTGAGATAAACAAGAATGTGACTCCGAACCAGGCAAAGAAATGGATAGAATCTGAGGATAAGAGACATCTGAAGACCTACAAATTCTATACCGGCAGAAAGTGGAGCAAGGCAAGTAACTATGATATCTGTATCAACAGTGCAAGCTACGGTATCAAGGGCTCAATAGAGCTTATCATCCGTATGCTCCAGCTCGATGACCGCGTGAAGCAGCTGATTGAGTAAATTTTTAAAGCGTGTTTTATTGACGTAAAACACGCTTTTTTTATATATTTGACATTTTTGAAAAAATCCTCTTACAAAATTCGTGAAAAAGTGATAAAATGATAACGTATAACGAAAGAGGTGTGATATGTTCGAAATAGGTGATTACGTATTAAATGCTACAAATGGAATTTGCAAAATAAGCGAAATCGTGGAGTTAGACATGTCAGGAGACAAGCAGCTCAAGTCATATTTTTTACTCCGCCCTGTTGAGGAGGAGAATGACAGAGTGTATATACCTGTTGACAATGCTGATAAGAGGATACGTAAGGTAATAACACAGGATGAGGCACAGGCGGTGCTCGATAGGGTACCTGAGATAGAGGCACTCGTGGTAAACAATGAGAAGGAGCGCGAAACGCGCTATAAGGAGGCAGTCAGAAGCTGTGAGCCGGATAGTGTGATCAGTCTCTTAAAGTGTTTACATATCAGAAATGAGCAGCGTGCACAGGCAGGCAAGAAGTCTACAGCCGTCGATGAGCGCTATGGCAAGATGGCAGAGCACAATTTAAATGCAGAGCTTGCATTTGTTCTTGAAAAGGACAAGCAGGAGATTAAAGATATAATTCATGATATGCTATAGTATGTGGGCAGAATCAGAAAGCGGGTTCTGCCTTGTTTTTTGCTAAAAATAAGAGATATTAAGAAAAGTTTAAACAAATAATTAATGAGTTTATGTCATGAATATGTTATTATATATCAGGTAAGGGCATATAATATTACCGGTTAAGGGTAAATGAGAAAACTTATCATGTTTTATCTGATAAAAACAAAAGAATGAAAGTAAGGGAATCAATATGAATAATATGAATATTAATTCTGCAATAGCAGATACTCTGGATATAGGGAATACAGACACAGAGAAAAAGACAGGGCTCATAGGCTTTTATAATTACACGGTAGTGCTTACATACATAGGCATGTGGATAGGCTTCCTTGGAGTTATGCTTGCCATAAAGGATAGGTATGTGGGTTCACTAATCTGCCTTATGCTGGCCGGTGTCTGTGATATGTTTGACGGCACCATTGCATCCACAAAGAAGGACCGTACCAGGGACGAGCGAACATTTGGCATACAGATAGATTCGTTAAGTGATATCATATGCTTCGGCGTGCTTCCGGCAGTGTGGGTATTTTGTGTGACTCCAAAGATATCAGTTGCATTTATCGCCATATTTGTATTCATACTTTGCGGGCTTATCCGTCTGGCATACTTTAATGTGGATGAGGCTAACAGGCAGGCAGCGACAGCAGAGCGCAGACAGTATTATCTGGGGCTTCCAATCACGTCAAGTGCGCTTGCTATTCCGGCGGTATATCTGATTGGAGAGTTCACGGCTATACATACACAGACAATCGCGGCACTTGCCCTTTTAATCATTGGCATTTGCTACGTGCTCCCTGTAAAGCTCAAAAAGCCATCGCTTTTTGGCGAGGTTCTGCTTGTAGGCATAGGAGCAGTTGAGTTTTGTATTCTCATTGCGGAGGTTCTTATTTAATGGCAAAAAAATCGTTTGTAGACTGGCTTTATACCACTGCACCGGGGCGTATGACACTTAAGGTGCTTCTGTATACAGGCGCACTTAAGCTTGGTGAAATAGTCGCGCGCTCCCAGTTGTCTAAGCCGTTTATCAGCCGGTATATAAAGAATAACAATATAGACATGTCTGATTTTAGGGGTCAGAAATATAACAGCTTTCAGGACTTTTTCTCAAGAAAGCGTGATGATATTGAGGTGGACAGGCAGGCTGAGCACCTTATCAGTCCGTGTGACGGCTACCTGAGTGCATACAGGATAAAAAGCAACAACAGCTTTCACATCAAAGGCTCATGGTACAAGGTGACGGATCTTGTCACCGATAAAAAAATTGCAAAGGAATTTGTCGGAGGAGACTGTGTGATACTGCGTCTTTGTGCCAACGATTATCATCATTACTGCTATATAGATGACGGCTTTCAGGGCAGGAATCATTTTGTGAAGGGACTGCTTCACAGTGTACAGCCTATTGCACTGGAAAATGCGCCTGTATACAGGCAAAACAGGCGTATGTGGACAATTCTTGATACAGTTAATTTTGGCAAGGTGGCACAGATTGAGATAGGTGCGCTGCTTGTGGGAGGCATAGTCAATGACCACGAGAATGTTATGATGAGAAAGGGCGCAGAGATGGGGCACTTTGAGCTGATTGGCTCCACAATAGTGCTTTTGTTTAAAAAAGGTCATATTGACCTGCTTCCGGAAATTAAAGAGTGTATAAAAGGAGACAAAGAAGTACGTGTTATCCAGGGACAGCATATCGCAAACAGGACAGCTTTTTAACAGAATACTTCCAAAATACAGTCGTATTCCGCTGCTTTTTACAGTAGTGCTCAATTTCAGTGTGTACTGGGGCGCGCGTGCTATTGCAGGCGGTTTTATCCATCACAATATAGAGACCTCGCTTGATGATATGATACCGGTTGTGTACCCTACAGTAGTCATTTATTTTGGCTGCTATATTTTTTGGATTATAGGATATCTGTACAATGCAGCGATGGATAAAAGGCACTGTTATCGTTTCCTCATGGCAGACTGGCTGGCAAAGGCAGTCTGTTTTATCTGTTATGTCGTGTATCCTACTACAAACACCCGCCCGGAAATAGTGGGCTCAGACATATGGGCACAGCTCATGCGCTTTTTATATAGTATGGATGCAGCGGACAATCTTTTTCCATCTATACACTGCCTAGTAAGCTGGCTGTGCTATATTGGCATCCGTGGCAACAAAAAAGTACCGCAGTGGATACGTACAACCTTCTGTATTTGCGCTATAGCAGTATTCATATCCACATTGACTACGAAGCAGCATGTGATATATGATGTAGTTGCAGGAGTGATTCTCATCGAAGTAACATACCGAATTTCACGGCTGTTACTTACTAAATTAAGTAAATAATTAATTAGAATGCAGCTTCCCACTCGTAAACCTTCTGCCGGAGAGTATGCGGTATGTTCCGAAGGAAAATTATGAACTGTCACGAGGTTCCATAAAAATAGTAGTTGAAAGAAATGATAAAATAAAAACCATCTAATTCTATGTGTGCTCGTGACTGACTTCATAATTTTACAGAGGAATATACTGCATGCTATGCCGGCTTGCATAGATTATAAAGTGGGAAGCGGAAATATATTATATGTAATGGGGGTAAACATGGATGATACACAAATAGAGATGCTGCCGGTGCTGGGCGAATTCAGTTCAATTGCCTCGCAGTATGAACACATCATGTTCTACTACGAATCGGGTATACAGCAGATAGTAGCAAAGCTGCAGATATTAAATAATGAATTCAAAAACAATCACGAAAGAAATCCAATTGAGAATATAAAGAGCCGTGTAAAGTCGCTTGACAGTATAATAGACAAGATGAAGCGAAAGGGCATTCCGCTCACCACCAATGCCATGAAGCGTGAGATTAAGGATATAGCCGGCGTCAGGGTCATTTGTCCATTTATATCCGATGTATATCAGGTGGCCAATATGCTTGTGAATCAGGCGGATGTCGAGATTGTCACAATAAAGGACTACATAAAAAAACCGAAGGATAATGGCTACAGGAGTCTTCATATGATAGTGCTGGTTGATGTGTATTTTTCGGATCACAAGGACAAGGTGCCGATAGAGATACAGTTTCGTACCATTGCGATGAATTTCTGGGCCAGCACAGAGCATCAGCTTCGCTACAAGAAGAGCCGTGTATTCACGGAGGAGATGCAGCAGGAGCTTAAGAAATGCGCAGATATCATGGCAGATGCTGATGACAAGATGCAGAATCTGGCAAATGTTTCGGGGATTGTGCAGCCGATTGAGTAAAAGAGAGTGATGTAAGTCACTCTTTTTTGCTTGTAAATCTAAAGTTTATATTTATTTAATAAAAATTGTTAGCACTCTCACTTGACGAGTGCTAATTTGCGTGCTATAACATAGTCACAAGGAATATTGAAGAATTATTTAAAGGATTATTTAGATATAAAATTTTGATATTACCTGTATGACACATAAGAATTATATTTATGGATAACATAGTAGAAGGGAGTGAGACTATGAACATTCAAAAATTTACACAGAAATCAATAGAGGCAGTCAATGACTGCGAGAAGCTTGCATATGATTATGGCAATCAGGAGATAGAACAGGAGCACCTGCTTGTGGCATTACTTTCACAGGAGGACGGACTGATACCGAAGCTGATTGACAAGATGGAGATAAACGTAGAGCATTTCACAGAGAATGCAAAGCGCCATCTGGCAGCGCGCACAAAGGTAAGCGGCAGCAGTGCACAGGTCTATGTGGGCAATGATTTAAACAAGGTCCTTATCCATGCTGAGGACGAGGCAAAGGCAATGGGAGATGAGTATGTTTCGGTAGAGCATCTTTTCCTGTGTCTGCTGAAGTATCCAAACAAGGCAATGAAGGAGCTGATTAAGGAGTACGGTCTCACAAGAGACAGATTCCTCACAGCGCTTTCTACGGTCAGGGGCAATCAGAAGGTCACATCCGATAACCCTGAGGCCACATATGATACACTAGAGAAATACGGCTACGACATGGTGGAGCGTGCAAGACAGCAGAAGCTTGATCCTGTTATCGGCCGTGATGATGAGATACGAAATGTAGTCCGTATTCTCTCGCGTAAGACGAAAAATAACCCGGTACTTATCGGTGAGCCGGGTGTTGGTAAAACGGCAGTCGTTGAGGGACTGGCACAGCGTATCGTAAAAGGCGATGTGCCTGAGGGCTTAAAGGACAAAAAACTGTTTGCACTCGATATGGGTTCTCTGATTGCAGGAGCTAAGTACAGGGGCGAGTTTGAGGAGAGACTTAAGGCAGTGCTTGAGGAGGTAAAAGCTTCTGATGGACAGATAATTCTCTTTATCGATGAGCTTCACACAATAGTAGGAGCCGGAAAGACAGACGGAGCCATGGATGCAGGACAGCTTCTTAAGCCAATGCTTGCAAGAGGTGAGCTGCACTGCGTGGGTGCCACCACGCTCGATGAGTACCGTGAGTACATTGAGAAGGATGCAGCCCTTGAGAGACGTTTCCAGCCTGTTATGGTAGACGAGCCGACAGTAGAGGACACTATCTCAATACTTCGTGGCCTTAAGGACAGATACGAGGTATTCCACGGCGTTAAAATCACAGACTCGGCACTTGTCACAGCGGCAGTGCTTTCAAACAGATATATCACAGACAGATTTTTGCCTGATAAGGCAATAGATCTTGTGGATGAGGCATGCGCCATGATAAAGACAGAGCTTGATTCAATGCCTGCAGAGCTGGATGAGCAGAATCGTAAGATTATGCAGCTTGAGATAGAGGAGACAGCTCTAAAGAAAGAGACAGACCACTTAAGTCAGGACAGGCTCGCAGCACTCCAGAAGGAGCTTGCAGAGCTGCGTGATGACTTTAATGCCAAAAAGGCACAGTGGCAGAACGAAAAGGGCGCTGTTGACAAGGTCAGCAAGCTTCGCGAAAAGATTGAGTCTACAAAGAATGAAATCAAGACAGCACAGCAGAACTATGATCTGGAAAAGGCGGCAGAGCTGCAGTACGGCGTGCTTCCAAATTTGCAGAAGGAGCTGGAATCAGAGGAGGCACTGCTTAAGGACAGAGACTTATCGCTTGTGCGAGAGAACGTGGGCGATGAGGAGATTGCACTCATTATCTCGCGCTGGACAGGAATACCTGTTGCAAAGCTTACTGAGAGTGAGCGTAATAAGACACTTCACCTCGATGAGGAGCTGCACAAGAGAGTCATAGGACAGGATGACGGAGTCACAAAGGTGACAGAGGCTATCATCCGTTCAAAGGCAGGCATCAAGGACCCTACAAAGCCGATAGGTTCGTTTATGTTCCTCGGACCTACAGGTGTAGGTAAGACAGAGCTTGCAAAGGCACTTGCGGCAAGCCTGTTCGATGATGAGAACAATATGGTCAGACTTGATATGAGTGAGTACATGGAGAAGTACTCAGTGTCACGACTCATCGGAGCACCTCCGGGATACGTAGGCTATGACGAGGGTGGACAGCTCACAGAGGCTGTAAGGCGTAAGCCATATTCAGTAGTACTCTTTGATGAGGTGGAAAAAGCCCATCCGGATGTATTCAACGTGCTGCTTCAGGTGCTTGATGACGGACGAATTACTGACTCACAGGGACGTACCGTGGATTTCAAAAACACTATCATCATTATGACAAGTAACCTCGGCTCACAGGAGCTTCTTGAGGGCATAGAGGCAGACGGCAGCATCAGCACAGAGTGTGAGAACCGCATCATGGATGAGCTTAAGGGTCATTTCAGACCGGAGTTTTTGAACAGACTTGATGAGATCATCATGTTCAAGCCTCTCACAAAGGACAACATCGGTCATATCATCACCCTGCTCATGGCAGACTTAAACAAGCGTCTTGTCGACAAGGAAATCACAGTCGAGCTGACAGACACTGCAAAGCAGTTTATCACCGACAATGGCTATGATCCGGTATACGGAGCAAGACCACTTAAGAGATATCTGCAGAAGCATGTCGAGACACTCGCAGCAAAATTGATTCTGGCAGATGGTGTGAGAGCAGGAGATACTATCCTTATAGATGTAAAGGATGGCAAACTGGATGCATCAGCAGTGCAGTAAAACTTCTGAGGCAAAATGAAAAATATGAGATGTCTATGCAACATTTAAGCAGTTTTATCCTGCATTAAAGGGCAAATATTAGTCATTTCGTAGAAAAATAAATTTAGTGTTGTAAAGTGGTGCAAATTCATGTATCTTATTATAGGGAAATGAATTTTGCACCACTTTTTTATGCATAATTGGTGTTTATAGAATACATAAATACCGATAATAGTGTTGCAAAATGAATTTTTTGCTAAGAGAAATTGCAAAATGATATAACAAATATATCAAATATGCATTTCAGGCGGGGATGATATGGATTTATTTGATTACATGAGAGAACAGAATAAGGAGACAAGCGGTCCCTTAGCTTCGAGGATGCGTCCGACAACGCTTGATGAGGTGGTCGGGCAGCAGCACATAGTAGGAAAGGACAAGCTTTTGTATCGTGCGATTAAAGCAGATAAGCTCAGCTCCATCATCTTTTACGGGCCGCCGGGCACCGGAAAGACCACTCTGGCAAAGGTCATAGCACACACTACCAGTGCTGAGTTTATGCAGATTAATGCAACCTCTGCCGGCAAGAAAGACATGGAAGAGGTAGTGGAGCAGGCGAAGAATAATCAGGGAATGTATCAGAAGAAGACGATACTTTTTATCGACGAGATACATCGCTTCAACAAGGGGCAGCAGGATTATCTGCTTCCGTTTGTGGAGGATGGCACCATTATTCTGATAGGAGCTACCACTGAGAATCCTTACTTTGAGGTAAACGGTGCTTTGCTTTCACGCTCAGTCATTTTTGAGCTTAAAAAGCTGTCAACGGATGATATAAAGGTACTTCTTAAGAGAGCACTGACTGACACAGAAAAGGGCATGGGTGCATACAATGCACAGATAGATGATGATGCACTTGATTTCCTTGCAGATGTGTCAAACGGAGATGCGAGAGCGGCGCTCACAGCGATTGAGCTTGGTGTACTGACCACGGACAGGTCAGACGATGGCATCATTCATATCACTATCGATGTGGCGAGCGAATGTATACAAAAAAGAGTTATCTCCTATGATAAGAAGGGGGATAACCATTACGATACCATCTCTGCTTTTATAAAGAGCATGCGCGGCTCAGACCCGGATGCGGCGGTCTATTATCTGGCGAGGATGCTTTATGCCGGAGAAGATGTGAAATTTATCGCAAGACGAATCATGATACTTGCATCGGAGGATATAGGTAATGCAGACCCGATGGCTATGGTTGTAGCGGCATCGGCGGCGGCAGAGGTCGAGCGCGTTGGAATGCCGGAGGCACAGATTATTCTGTCACAGGCTGTCACATACATGGCATGCGCGCCAAAGAGCAATGCATCATATAATGCGATATCGGCAGCAATGAGCTGCGTGAAGCAGACTAAGACACCGGCTGTTCCGGCACATCTGCAGGATGCCCATTACGGTGCGGCAGAAAAGCTCGGGCACGGAGTCGGGTACAAATACGCACACGACTATCCAAATCACTATGTGAAGCAGCAGTATCTGCCGGATGGCCTTACAGACAGAGTGTTTTACAAGCCTACGGATATAGGCTATGAGGCAAAGATAAAAGCACACATGGATGAGCTTCACAGAGACTGTGATAATAACATAAATATTTAAAAAATCAGACCAGGAGGATCTTTAAATGAAAAAGTATACAGAAATGACAAAGGACGAGTTAATGCAGGAAAAGACAGCACTTGAGGCTGAGTACGAGAAGATTAAGAATCTTGGCTTAAGCCTTGACATGTCGCGTGGAAAGCCGGGAGCAAACCAGCTTGACCTCTCACTCCCTATGCTCGATGTCTTGAAATCAGACAGTGATATGAAAAGTGAATCAGGACTTGATGTGAGAAACTATGCATGTCTGGACGGAATTCCTGAGGCAAAGGCCCTTATCGCAGGCATGGTAGGAGCAAAGCCTGAGCAGGCTATAGTATATGGAAACTCAAGTCTCAATATCATGTATGATCAGGTTGCACGTGCATTTATCTTTGGCCTTTGCGGCAATACACCATGGTGCAAGCTTGACAAGGTGAAGTTCCTCTGTCCTGTACCGGGCTATGACAGGCACTTTGCAATCACAGAGGAGTTTGGAGTTGAGATGATAAACATTCCTATGACTGAGGATGGTCCTGACATGGATATGGTTGAGAAATATGTCAATAACGATGCCTCTGTAAAGGGAATCTGGTGTGTTCCGAAATACTCTAACCCACAGGGGGTTGTATACTCTGATGAGACAGTTGAGCGCTTTGCAAAGCTTAAGCCTGCAGCAGATGATTTTAGAATCTTCTGGGACAATGCATACACAATTCATCATCTCTATGATGATAAGCAGGCAGAGATTCCAAATATCCTTGAGCTCTGCGAGAAAGAGGGAAACCCTGATATGGTATTTGAGTTCTGCTCAACAAGTAAGGTGACATTCCCTGGTGCAGGCGTGGCAGGTATATGCACATCTGAGAAAAACCGTGAGGATATCAAGAAACGCCTTACTATACAGACAATCGGACACGACAAGATTAATCAGCTTCGTCATGCGAGATTCTTTAAGGATGCAGATGGTATCAAGGCTCATATGGCAAAGCATGCAGCTCTTATCAGACCTAAATTCGAGCTGGTTGAGAATATCCTCACAGATGAAATTGCTTCAAGAGGCATCGGAACATGGGTTAAGCCGCTTGGTGGATACTTCTTCGGATTTGAGGCTCTTTCAGGCTGTGCAAAGGAAATCGTTGCAAAGTGCAAGGAAGCTGGTGTCACAATGACAGGTGCAGGCTCTCCTTTCCCTTACAAGAAGGATCCGGATGATTGCGTGATTAGAATTGCTCCGACATATCCATCACTTGATGAGCTGAAAAAGGCTGCAGAGGTGTTTGTTGTTGTCACACGTCTTGTCAGCGTAAATAAGCTGCTCGAGGCATAAAATCACTGTTATGTCCTAACGGGTAGACTTATAATTGGCATATTTATCTAAAATAAGTATGTGATATATGTATAAAAACTAAATGAATATTTGTGCACATTTTTCGGGATTTGGTATTTACAAATCCCGATTTTTGTGTAAGATATAAATATCTTTTTAAATTGTGTCTTGCATATGTTCTATGCAGGTTTCTTTTTGTGGCATTTCGGCCACTATTTTTTTCCCTTGATTTTTAGTTTCATATATTTGATTTTTGATTTAATTTAACACTATTATTTTAGACTTAGATGAAGAAAGGATTTAAATATTATGAAGGAAATTTTTCAGGAGTATGGCGGAATACTCATAACAGTTGTAGCAATTTTATCAATCATCCTCGTTGTAACAGCGGTTATAGGCTCTGATGCAACAGGCATAGTAGGAAAGACATTTAGTGATCTGATTACAAACTTTTCAAATCATGCCAATATGAGTGTCAAATAAGAGGTGGTATATGGAGCTTGGAAAAGAATATTTTGGACCGCTTTGGAGCTTTGTAGCCAGCAACGAGATAACGGATATAGATTATAACGGCAAAGAAATATGGCTTACAAATATATTCAATGAGCGTTTTAGGGCCAATCAGCAGTTTGTCACACAGTATATGACACCTGCTTTTGTGGAGCAGTTTACACAGCGCATCGCCAATGTCGTAAGCAGACAGTTCAATAAGAGAAATCCGGAGCTTGAGGCTGAGACGAGCGAGCTTCGTGTGACGATACTGCATGAATCGGTTGCGAAGTCGGGCAGGAGCATCAGCATACGAAAGACGCCGCCGCTTATCAGACTGACAGCAGAATCTGCAATTGCTGAGAAATTCTGCTCGGAGGAGCTTTTAGCTGTACTGATAAACTGCGTAAAGACCAAGATGAATATCACCTTTTGCGGGATGCCGGGCATCGGAAAGACGGAGTGCGTGAAGTTTTTTTCACAGTTTATACCGGCGAATGAGCGCGTGATTACAATTGAGGATACTCTTGAGATACGTTATGCCGAGACAAATCCGGGCAAGGACTGTATAGAGATGAAGGTGAGTGAGGATGTGTTTGGCTACTCTGAGGCTATCAAGTCATGTCTTAGAATGAATCCAAAGTGGATTATGCTCTCGGAGGCACGCTCAAAGGAGGTAAAATATCTGCTGCAGAGCTGGAGCACCGGTGTGCGTGGCATGACAACACTCCACACAGATGATGTGCGAAATATACCGGACAGAATACTCAATATGCTGGAGAGCCGTGTGGATGCAGAGCGTATGGAGAATGACATATATCAGGCACTTGATGTGGGAATTTTGATCCGCAAGAGAAGAAATGAAGACGGAGTGGTGTACAGATACATAGACCAGGTGTGCTTTTTCTACAGGGAAAACTGTACCAATCATGTGTTTATGCTTGTATCAGACGGACAGATAGTGACTCACGATATACCAAAGGTCATACTTCGCAGATTTAAAAGAGAGGGTGTGAATGAGCCGTTTGGCGAGTACTTTGTCAATGAGATAAGGATGAATGAGGCCATGATGAGAGAGGAGAGGGAGGCTTAGGAATGACATATATATTGATTTTATTTCTGACATATGTGTTGCATCTTCTGCTCAAGCTAAACTGGGTGTGTACAGCTGTGGTACTTGTTTTTCTTCTTGTTATGCAGCATTTTCACCGAATCAAAGGCCAAAGATTTCAGGAAGCGCGAAAGCGCTTTCTGGATGTATCGCTGTATATTGACACCCTGCTGTATTCGTTTTTGAAGGAGCAGAAGATAATCCGTGCATTTGAGGATGTAAAGAGCACACTGGCAGATGGTCATATGAAGGAGACTGTGAGCAGGGCTATTGATCATATGATGCTCACGTTTGATGAGACAGAGGTGTTTGTGGATGCTATGAGGATTATTGAAGATGAGTACAAGTGCAACCGAATAGTAAATGCACACGAGTTTATGGCACACGCTGAGTACTATGGCGGTGATATTAAAGAATCAGCCAGGATACTGCTTAAGGATAAGAGTGCATGGGAGCGCAGGATACTGCGCAATATAGAGGACAGACAGAGGATGTTTCATCAGATTATCCTGTCAGTTGTGACCTCTGTTATCATTAGTGGAATCATACTTTATCTGCCGGTTTTGAGCATGGATATCAGCAGCAATATCATTGTGCAGATACTGTCTGCAGCTCTTATAGTGCTTGATGATTTAATCATACTCTGGGGACAGAAATTTCTTGAAGTGGATTATCTTGGAATTGACCTGCTGCCAGAGGATGATAAGCATGCCAAAAAGCTCGAGGACTACAAGGCATACAATCCGGCAAAGGAGCTTCGTGCGTCAATTCTTATGGCTGTTATACCGGCGTTAGCCAGTGCATTTTTACTGTATACTGACAGACAATGGCCGGCTGTGGCAGCTATGGGAGCAGCTCTTATATGTCTGAATCAGCACCGTATAGGTCACAGGCTTATGAAGAAAAATCTGATAGCGGATGTAAAGAGTGCATTTCCCAAGTGGCTGATGGACCTCGCCCTATTGATTCAGAGTGAAAATGTGCAGGTAGCCATACAGAAGTCGAGAGAGCATATACCGGTGATACTTAAGGAAGAGGTAAATACGCTTGTGGAGAGACTGGACGTGGAGCCGGAGAGCTCTGACCCATATCACAGATTTCTCGACTGTTTGAACCTGCCGGAGATAAACGCAGCCATGGGCATGCTGTATGCTGTTTCCATTGGAAACAGTGGCAATTGCGGAAGTCAGATTGATGAGCTGATTACGAAGAATCTGGAGATGCTTGATGTAGCAGACACCGCGAGGCTTAAGGATAAGACCGCCGGCATGTATCTTTTGTTTTTGGCTCCTGTTATCACAGCATCATTTAAGATGATAGTTGATATGGCTATTTTCCTTATAAGCTTTTTATCATACAAGGTAGTGTAGGGGGTGTGTTGTGAGTCAGATAATGAAGACCTTTTTAGGGGTATTTTTGATTATGTTTATGGTGGTTACATCATCAGGTGTGCTGTCGGGATTTATGACTGTCGTTGAGGCACAGAACCTACATGCGCAGATTATCAATGAGCTTGAGGACAGTGATTATGACAGCTCGGTTGCGCAGACCTGCTTTGAAAATGCATCAAAAGCCGGAGATACACTGGAGCTTAAACTGTATATGACAGACAATTCCATAAGGACAGTCACAGACGCATCACAAATCGCTTCGTCAGATGAGATAGAAAAGGCAAGAGTGGAGCTTAAGTTCACTTACGCGGTAGCATTTTTCGGAATTAAGCAGGAGCATGTGCTGAGCGGATATGCGTTGTAGTACTTTTCTTGTGGATATGGCTGTATAAGAGGAGGAAAACAGATGGAGCTTTTAATAGAAGAATTGGGAGGAAGCGTTATTATGCTTCTTTTAGGAAGTGGAGTAATCAGTGTGCTCGTGTATGTGTCTACTCTGCTGTGATAGTAACTGAATTGATTAAAAAGTATGTAAAGGTAAGAGAAAATGAAAGAAGTATTCAGACAGTATGGAGGCGTGCTGATTGCGGCGGCCGCCACAAGTGCATTTCTCGTGTTGATGGGAAATATTGTGCTGGCTCAGGGAGGCATGCTTGCGCAGCTTATAAATATATGGGGTAACAGTGCAATTTAAATAATCGGGAGACTATAGATGAAGGAGATAATGCAGACATATGGAGCCATGATAGTGGCGGTGGTTGTAGGAATTGCGCTGCTGTCGGGATTTGGGGCTCTGAAGAACAAAATGAGTGTGGCATTTGCGCCACAGGATATATTGAGCAGCGATAGCGCAAACGACAGCTATGACAGCATGAAAAATATACCGGTTCCGGGTATTGAGCTAAAGGAGAAAATGCGTCAGAATGCCGTAAGCTACAGTGTATATGACCTGCTTGATGTTACAGCACATGAGGATAATCTGGATAAGCTTGAAGTTTATGCCCTGTATGATTCGGGCAGAAATGACTGTACAGGCAGCATATCAGCCGATGGCTCGTCACTCAGCTTTCCGGATTATGGTGTGTATGATATGCATATCAGGATAACCTGCAAAAACGGCACAAGGGATCATGTGAGGATAAGTATTCCAATTAATAGAAAGGTAGCAGATATATAAAATGAAAAATGAAAAACAACACAGACTTTTATTTATTATACCGGCAGTGATAATAGCAATAATTCTTATCATATGTATAGCAGTGGCAGTAAGCTCAAAATCAGGAGAAAAGGGGAAGAAAAAGGAGTCCCGGTCTGTCAGTGTGACAGAAAATACGCAGGATATTGTAGCAGAAAGCGAGACACTTGAGCTTGTGAAAAAGGATGCATTGAAGGAAACAAATGTAGTTGATAAAGATAATAAGCAAAATAACGGTACGCAATCAGATACCAATGATAATTCCGCACCGGCAGCCGGTAATTCAGATAATGCAAATACAGCGTCAGATAAATCTTCTGACAAATCATCAGAAGACAAAACAGCAGCAGATAAAAAGACATCGACAGGCAGCAATAACACACAACAACCTGCAGGTAACGATTCAAAACCGGCAGCATCAAATCAGACAGTCGCACCTGAGCCGGCTCAAAGTGAGCCTGCGCAGCCGGAAGCACCAAAAAATGAGTATGTTGCACCGGGATGGATATTTTATGGCAGTAAGGCTGGAAATGGCATGAGTGGGGAGCAGAAGGCGTATATTGATTCGTTGGTGAAACAGTGGACAGATGGAAGCATATCTGAGGGAGAACTGGCAGATTTATTTGCTCAAAAAGTAAAAAATGAATGGGGATTAGAGATGTGTTCAGCAGGTGTCTCAGAGGCATACAGATGTATTTATCCTTCAAAGAATGATATTCCTGATTATCAATCAGCATTAGATGAAAGTAATGGATTCTATAATTTTACTGGATTGTACACTAAAGGCGAATATGATGAGTATGGTTATCTAATTTGTTATATGTGGGAAGCTGGAATATTTTAATTGGAAGGTAATTAATTAACGTTTGTAAAGGAAAATATGAAAAATTATATAATAAGAGTAATAGCAGGGATATTTGCGTTAATGTTCATGCTTATTAATTTTGTTCGCAATGATATTTTTGCCGATGAGTGGAGCGAGCCTGTCAAATTTTATAATACATATGGTAATAGTGCAGTTTTTAAACCAACTAGTAAATCTGATGGAGAAATTTATTTTTGTTCAGCAGGAAATATATCTACTTCAGGAACAAAATATAGGACAATAGGATATAAGCTTAGTGTAAAAAATACCAGTGGAAATGTTATTCAGACTGTTTATTATCAAATGCCTGGAAAGTATATGAAACTAAAATATCAGACAAAGTCAAATGGAAAGGAATATCTTATGTATTCAATTTCTTTGAATGTAATGAGAAAGAGATTGAGTACACAATCCCTCAATGCCCTTAGCTCCGGCTCATGCACCATCATCCTCGATGCCTGCATGGTGCTTAGAGTAAATGGCAAGAACAAGGGTGGCATGAATGATAATGGTCCTTCCTGGGGAAAGGTTTATACTACATATGCAGGTATATCCAAAGCGGCAAACTGGACGGACAGCGCACTCTCAGCACTGTATTCGTATTATGGCAAGACGGTGAGAGGGCTGTTTCATACAATTGATGTCAGGAAGTCTACAGGCATAAGCAGTGTATCAGGGGGAGGTACATACTGCTATGGTACATATGTGACAATAAGTGCAAGCAGTTCTGCCGGATATGATTTCACGAATTGGAACAATGATTCGTCAATGAGCTCATCATCATATGGTTTTTATGTGAATTCGGGTGGTACTTATACGGCATACGCAAAGGCAGGTACTATAGCTGTGACCTTTTGGCGGAATACGAGTGCGTATGATTCAGAAAAGATCTCAAAGAGCTACACATATGGAGGCATCAATCAGGCTTTTCCGGCTGTGGGCTGGCAGATGGCCGGGTATCATATGAATGGCTGGGGAAATAATTCGTATGATACGACTGCCGTATATCCGTTATTGTGTGGTGTGGCAAACAGCTGGATTGAGTCAAACAGACCGTCGAAAAATATATACGCAGTATGGCAGGAAAACGAGTATACCATAGAATATGATACCGGTGTATCTGCCACTGTGAAGTATGGTGATACGGTGACATTGCCAAGCCAGCATATGTGTATAGGCTGGATTTTAGGAGAAGAGTATCCTGATATAAAATATACGCCGGGAGAGAGTATACAGGTAGCTGATTTATGCAGGATACTGGGGATAGAGTATACAGATAAGGCGGTAATACGTATGTATGCACTTTGGGAGCATGAGCCTACCATAGAGGCGGATGATATGTTCTTTTCGATTAAGCAGGCAAGGAATGGCGGTATAACAGAGCAGCTGATAGGAAGCCTTATATCTGCTACGGATGTGGAGGATGGTGATATTGCGTTTGGCGATAACGCGATAAATTATCTGAAAATAAAAGAATTTGACGAGCGTAAAATAAAAAGTGTACGTGACAAGGATATCATAGAGATAGTACTTGAGGCAAAGGACAGCTATGGAAATATCACGCAAAAGACTATATCCATCACATTTACAGATACTCAGGTCAAGGAGAGAACCAAAGCCTTTGGAAAGATTAGATTCATAAGCGAAAAGTATTATGGCAAAAATAAAGCAGGAGGCCTCATGGAGAACTCCCGTTGGTTAAACGATCCTGAATTTAATTCTCTTCTTCGGGAGGCCTTGGCAATTTGATATAGACCTTTCCGATTCGGTTTTTATCAACAGCCTCTATGATGGCACAAAGGATCATGTGAGGATAAGTGTTCCAATTAATAGAAAGGTAGCAGGCGTACAGAATGAAAAATGTAGTACTTGGAATAATAGGCTGTCTTATTGTAGTGTATACAGCGATGCTTGGGCTTAGTATATACAATATGACAGTCAGGGAGAACCAGATGGAAAAGAGTCTGTCATTAGCACTTTCGGGTGCTATGAACAGATATTACGAGCCAAATATGTATATCGTGGATAAAAAGCCCGTCAGCAGCTATGATGTGGAAAAAGCTGTCATAGAGGACATTAATGAGAGGCTTACAGCAGGCGGTACTGCAATTGCCACAGTCTATGTATGTGATATGGAAAAGGGCATTATTTCAGCAGGAATAGAGGAAGAGTTCAAGCTTCCTACAGGTGTGACAAAGAAAATAAGCTGCAAAAAGACTATTGTAGCAGATCAGCCAATGGAGGATAACTAAATAAAGCAGGAGGTCTCATGGAGAACTCCCGCTGGTTAAACGATCCTGAATTTAATTTCCTTCTTCGGCAGGCCTTGGCAATTTGATATAGACCTTTTCGATTCGGTTTTTATCAACAGCCTCTATGCGGAGAAGAATATTGTCATCAGTGATGATTATTTCATTTTTTTCAGGCAGGTGGTCAAGCTTCTCAAGGCAGTAGCCACCGATTGTGTCATAGTCGTCTGATTCAAGGTGCAGACCAAGCTCATCGCTTACATCCTCGAGATTTGCAGAGCCAAGAACTATGTATTCATAGTCATTTATTCTTGTGATATCATCCTGCTCGTCAGAGTCGTATTCATCACGAATCTCACCGACTATCTCCTCCAAGAGATCCTCGAGTGTGATGAGTCCGGCTGTGACACCGTATTCATCTAAGACAATGGCAAGCGATATAGATGATTCGCGCATCTCGAGAAACAGATTCGCTGTATTCTTGTGCTCATATGTAAAGTAAGGCTCACGCATGATATTCCTGATGGAAAAATGCTCTTTATCCTCATCCTTAAGGAGCAGCAGATCCTTCATATTTACGATACCGATTACGTTGTCAGTGCTTTCGTCATACACAGGGAGTCTGGTGAATTTATCCTCTCTGAATATGGAAATCAAATCATCATAAGTAGAATCAACATGGACAAACGTCATATCAATACGCGGAACCATGACCTCCTTGGCCTCGGCATCTCCAAAATCGAATACATTGTGAATCATATCACGCTCTTCATCCTCGATGACACCGTCCTCCTGTCCTACATCAACGATTGTACGAAGCTCCTCCTCGGTCATGACGCGCTTGGCATCGCTCTGTCTTATTCCAAAGAGGAAAATGACTCCGAGTGAAAGCTTGTTGATGATAAATATTACAGGTGTCAGCACTACCATGAGCACTGATATAAAGCCTGCGATTGAGAGTGAAATCTTGTCAGCCTTTATGGTAGCAAGTGTCTTCGGAGAGACCTCTCCGAAGATCAGTATGAGGAATGTAAGTATTCCAGTTGCGACACCTGCTCCGACGCTGCCAAACAGCTTGATGGCAAGCGAGGTGGTGAGCGATGATGCTGAAAGATTTACGATGTTGTTGCCGATAAGGATGGCTGAGAGCATCTTTGGAGAGTTCTCAGTCACCTTGAGCACCTTTTTGGCTTTCGTGTTGCCAGCCTCAGCCAGGGTTCTCATACGTATTTTGTTTACGGTAGTAAGAGCAGTCTCCGAAGATGAAAAAAATGCGGAGAGTGCTAATAGTATTAATAAGAATATAATCTGCGATATGTCGTCAGCGTCCAAATATTTTACCTCGTTATATGAATTAATAAATGTGTTTATTTATCGTCTGTGCTGTAGTTAGGAGCCTCTTTTGTGATATGGATATCATGAGGGTGGCTCTCCTTGAGAGAAGCAGCAGTAATCTTGACAAACTGTCCGTTCTCCTTAAGATCTTCGATTGTCTTGCAACCGCAGTAGCCCATTCCTGAGCGGATACCACCAACAAGCTGGAATACTGTATCCTCAAGAGTTCCCTTGTAAGCTACACGACCTTCAACTCCTTCAGGAACGAGCTTCTTAGCGCCCTCCTGGAAGTAACGGTCCTTGCTTCCGTTTTCCATGGCAGCGATAGAACCCATGCCACGATATACCTTGTATTTTCTTCCCTGATAAAGCTCGAAGGTTCCCGGAGCCTCATCACAGCCTGCGAACATTGAGCCCATCATACATACGTTGGCACCGGCTGCGAGAGCCTTTGTCATATCACCTGAGTACTTGATACCACCATCTGCGATAACAGGAACTCCATACTCCTTAGCAACCTTGTAACAGTCCATGATAGCTGTAATCTGTGGTACACCGATACCGGCAACAACACGTGTTGTACAGATAGAACCAGGTCCGATACCAACCTTTACTGCATCTGCACCGGCCTCGATAAGAGCCTTGGCAGCAGCACCTGTTGCGATATTTCCGGCGATTATCTGAAGGTCAGGATAAGCAGCCTTGATCTTCTTAACAGCCTCAAGTATATTCTTTGAATGTCCGTGAGCTGAGTCAACAACGATGACATCAACATGAGACTTAACAAGAGCATCAACACGCTCCATCATGTTGCCTGTGATACCTACTCCGGCACCGCAGAGGAGACGGCCCTGATCATCCTTTGCTGAAAGAGGATACTTAATCTGCTTCTCGATATCCTTTATAGTGATAAGTCCCTTGAGGTTGTAGTCCTTGTCTACGATAGGGAGCTTTTCCTTTCTTGCCTTTGCAAGAATCTTCTTTGCTTCATCGAGGGTGATGCCCTCAGGAGCTGTAATGAGATTCTCAGAAGTCATAGACTCTGAAATCTTCTTTGTGAAGTCTGTCTCAAACTTCAGATCACGGTTTGTGATGATGCCGACAAGCTTGCCATCCTTTGTGATTGGCACACCTGATATCTTGAACTTGGCCATAAGGTTGTCTGCATCCTGTAATGTATGGTCTGGAGAAAGATAGAACGGATCGGTAATAACGCCGTTTTCTGAACGCTTTACCTTATCGACTTCGTCTGCCTGTGCCTCAATAGACATATTTTTGTGGATGATTCCGATACCACCCTGTCTGGCCATTGCGATAGCCATTTTTGATTCTGTGACTGTATCCATTGCAGCACTCATCATAGGAATGTTAAGGACAATCTTCTTAGTAAGATGTGTCTGAAGCTCAATCATATTTGGTGTTACCTCAGAATATTGTGGAACTAAGAGAACGTCATCAAATGTAATTCCTTCGCCGATAATAGTACCCATTTTTAAATTCCTCTCTTTCTTATGTTATTATACTGGTATACTTTATATACTAATGTAATTTGTATGATGATAGCAAATTAAAGAGTGGGTGTCAAGCAGTTATAAGCCCAATATGAAATTATTATATTATTTATTAGTAAAACTAATGTAAGTCTTTTGCAAATAAAGTAAAAATTATGTTATATTTTATATTAAGTGGCTTTAAGGCAATATTAGCATGTCGCATTAAGACGTGGACAGTGACGATTTTTTAGCCATAATAATATGATTAAAGGGGTAAATATCTTTTGACCCTCATATCATAATAAAAACAAGGGAGAAAAATATGGAATTTCGACCATGCATCGACATTCACAATGGAAAAGTAAAGCAGATTGTCGGTGGTTCATTAAAAGACAGGGGTGACTTTGCCAGTGAGAACTTCGTCTCAGAGCAGGACAGCCGGTTTTATGCGGATATGTATAGGAAATCGGGCATAAAGGGCGGTCATATCATTCTGCTCAATTCTGTGGACAGCGAGTATTATGAGGATACAAAGGAGCAGGCTGTTATGGCGCTTGAAGCGTATCCGCAGGGCTTACAGGTAGGTGGCGGCATCACCGCAGACAATGCGATGGAGTTTATAGATGCCGGTGCAGCAGCAGTTATTGTGACATCCTACGTATTTAAAGACGGCAGGATAAACTATGCAAATCTAAACAGGCTTAAAGATACTGTGGGCAGTGACAGGCTGGTGCTTGATCTGTCATGTCGCAAAAAGGATGGACAGTATTATATAGTGACTGACCGCTGGCAAAACTTCACGGATGAGGCAGTGACCACAGAGCTTTTGGATAAGCTATCCTCATATTGCTGCGAGTTTCTTGTACATGCAGTGGATGTTGAGGGCAGGGTGAACGGCATTGAAAAGGAGCTTGTCGCCATGCTTGGCAGCTGGGGAAGGATACCGGTCACATATGCAGGCGGTGTGTCATCCTTTGACGATTTAAAATGCATCAGGCAGCTTGGACAGAACCATCTGAATGTGACAATAGGCAGTGCTCTTGATTTGTTTGGCGGTGAGATGGAGTACGATAAGGTTATAGCTTTTTGCAATAATAAGGAGATTTAAAATGGCAAAATACAGTAAGAATGATATTATCCGCATAGTGGATGAGGAGGATATTGAGTTTATCCGTTTACAGTTTACGGATATCTTTGGAACATTAAAAAATGTGGCAATTACAGCCAGCCAGCTTGAGAAGGCACTCGACAACAAGTGTATGTTCGACGGCTCGTCAATAGAGGGCTTTGTGAGGATAGAGGAGTCAGATATGTATCTGCACCCGGATCTTGACACTTTTATGATTTTTCCATGGAGACCACAGCAGGGCAAGGTCGCACGAATCATTTGTGATGTCTATATGGCGGATGGTACACCGTTTGAGGGAGACCCGCGCTATATATTAAAGAAACAGATTGAAAAGGCAAAGCAGATGGGCTATATGTTTAATGTAGGTCCGGAGTGTGAGTTTTTCCTTTTCCACCTGGATGAGAACGGACAGCCTACCACCATCTCACATGAGAGAGCAGGGTACTTTGACCTGGGACCAAATGATTTGGGAGAAAACGCAAGAAGAGACATGGTTCTAACTCTTGAGGATATGGATTTTGAGATAGAGGCATCACATCATGAGGTGGCACCTGCACAGCATGAGATTGATTTCAAGTATGAGGAGGCACTTCATACCGCCGACAATATCATGACCTTTAAGCTTGCTATAAAGACAATCGCAAAGCGGCACGGACTTTTTGCCAGCTTCATGCCAAAGCCAAAGCATGGTGTGAGCGGCTCGGGAATGCATATCAACATGTCACTTTCAAAGGATGGTGTCAATATATTTGACAATGAGGAGGATAAGCTTGGACTCAGCGAGGAGGCATACTACTTCATAGGCGGTATCATGAAGCATATGAAGGGCATGACGGTCATCACCAATCCAATCGTCAATTCATATAAGCGCTTTGTGCCGGGCTATGAGGCACCGATTTATATCACCTGGTCAGCTACAAACAGAAGTCCGCTTATCAGAATCCCTGCATCAAGAGGTGAGGGAAGGAGAGTGGAGCTTAGAAACCCTGATCCTTCAGCAAACCCGTATCTGGTTCTGGCACTGTGCCTGGCAGCAGGACTTGACGGCATAAAGAACAAGATACAGCCGGATGCAGAGCTTCGTGAGAATGTATTTGAGCTCACAGAACAGGATAAAAAGAGACTCGGAATTGAATCACTTCCTGCTGATTTACATGAGGCGGTCGAGTGCCTTAAGTCAGATGATTTTATCCGCGAGATACTTGGAGAGCATATCTACAACAAGTATATAGAGGCAAAAGAGGCAGAGTGGAACGATTACAGAGCTGCGGTTACCCAATGGGAAATAGATGAATATCTGTACAAATTTTAAAGGATGTAACGAACCGTGAATAATATTGTTATAGCATTTCCTAAAAAGGAAGTAGCCAATTCAATCAAAAAAATATTAGCGCAGAGCGGTTATACAGTCACGGCGGTTGCAAATACAGGAGCTTCAGCACTTTCGAGCATGAACGGACTGAATATGGGAATCATCATATGCGGATACAGATTTTCAGACATGATGTACAGTGAGATATACGAGTATATGCCTAAGGAGTTTCAGATGCTTCTCATAGCGTCGGCAGCGGGTATCATGGAAAAAAATGTGGATAATCTGATGTCATTATCCATGCCACTCAAAGTGCATGAGCTTTTGCAGACTGTTGAGATGATGGATTACACGATAACGCGCCGCAGGAAAAAGCTCAGGCAAAGGCCTAAGGTACGTTCAAAGGAGGATCAGGAGATGCTAAGCAGTGCAAAGGCTGTACTGATGGAACGAAATGGATTCTCAGAGGAGGAAGCACACCGGTATATCCAGAAGCGAAGCATGGATAACGGCACCGGTCTTGTGGAAACAGCACAGATGATACTAAGCCTTATGACTGATGTGTAGTGTGCGCTTTATGAAGCCGGACAGAAGAGCGTATGATAGTAGCTGCAAAGGCTTGAACAGTTACTATAAAAAATAATGATAAAAAAACATATTTACACTTGCATGGTAAAGTGATAAATTAGACTTATTGTAAAGTAACAAAGGAGAGATAAACATGTTTCAGATTAATGATAACTTTCAGAAATTACCGGGAAGCTACCTTTTCAGCACAATAGCTAAAAAGGTTGCAGCTTATCAGGAGGCAAATCCGGATAAAGAGATAATAAGGCTTGGAATCGGCGATGTAACACAGCCGCTTGCACCTGCAATTATTGATGCTATGCACAAGGCAGTTGACGAGATGGGAAGTGCAGCTACATTCCACGGATACGCACCTGACCTTGGATATGAGTTCCTCAGAAAAGCAATTTCAGACAATGACTACAAGGCAAGAGGCTGCGATATCTCAGCCGATGAGATTTTTGTTTCAGACGGAGCAAAGAGCGATTCAGCCAACATCCAGGAGCTTTTCTCAGCAAACAGCCGTATCGCTGTTACAGATCCTGTTTACCCTGTATATGTTGATTCCAATGTCATGGCAGGAAGAACAGGCACATATGACGCTCAGACAGAGACCTGGAGCAATGTAATCTATATGCCTTCAACAGCAGATAACGGCTTTGTTCCGGAGCTTCCAAAGGAAGTACCGGATATGATTTATCTGTGTCTGCCAAACAACCCGACAGGAACAACTCTCAAAAAGGAGCAGTTACAGGTATGGGTTGACTATGCAAACAAGAATGGCTCAGTCATCATCTTTGATGCAGCCTACGAGGCATATATCAGCGAAGCAGATGTGCCACACTCAATCTATGAGTGTAACGGTGCAAAGACATGTGCCATCGAGCTTAGAAGCTTTTCAAAGAACGCCGGCTTTACAGGCGTGCGTCTTGGCTTCACAGTAGTACCTAAGGAGCTTAAGTGTGGTGATGTATCACTTCATGCTATGTGGGCACGCCGTCACGGAACCAAGTTCAACGGTGCACCATACATCGTGCAGAGAGCAGGCGAGGCAGTTTACTCAGAAGCCGGAAAAGCACAGCTTAAGGATCAGGTAGCATACTACATGAACAATGCAAAGACAATAAAGACAGGTCTTGCAGAGGCAGGCTTTACAGTATACGGAGGAGTAAATGCACCATACATCTGGCTCAAGACACCGGATCAGATGACATCATGGGAGTTCTTCGATTACCTGCTTGAGAATGCCAACGTGGTAGGTACACCTGGCTCAGGCTTTGGACCAAGCGGAGAGGGCTACTTCAGATTGACTGCTTTCGGAAACTATGAGAACACAGTAAAGGCACTTGAGAGAATCAAGGCACTGTAAAAAATCAGATCAAATAAAATAAAAATACCGTCATGGCGATGTTCCATGACGGTATTTTTTTAATTTTTCTTGAAACCGGCTCTCTTACGAAGAGTAGGGTCAAGAATCTTCTTTCTGATTCGAAGGCTCTCAGGTGTTACCTCAAGAAGCTCATCTGTATCAATAAAGTCGATAGCCTGCTCAAGGCTTAATACTTTAGGTGGTACAAGTGTGAGTGCCTCATCTGCTGATGAAGAACGTGTATTTGTAAGATGCTTCTTCTTACATACGTTGAGCTCGATGTCCTCGGCCTTTGAACACTGTCCGATGACCATTCCTGAGTAAACCTTGGCACCCGGTCCGATAAAGAGTGTTCCTCTCTCCTGTGCAGAGAAGAGTCCGTATGTTACAGCCTCACCTGACTCAAAGGCAATGAGTGAACCTGTTGCACGGTATGCAATCTCACCCTTGTATGGCTCGTAGCCGTCAAACATGGTGTTTAAGATTCCGTTACCCTTTGTATCGGTCATGAACTCGCCACGGTATCCGATAAGTCCACGTGCAGGGATATGGAATTCAAGTCTGGTGTAGCCACCTGCGATAGAGCCCATATTTCTAAGCTCGCCCTTGCGCTGCTGAAGCTTTGAGATGACAGCTCCTGTAAACTCGTCAGGCACATCGATGTAAGCAAGCTCCATTGGCTCAAGCTTCTTGCCGTTTTCGTCATACTTGTAGAGCACCTCTGCCTTACTTACAGCGAACTCATAGCCCTCACGGCGCATGTTCTCGATAAGTACTGAAAGGTGAAGCTCTCCACGTCCGGAAACCTTGAAGGAATCAGGTGAGTCAGTATCCTCGACACGCAGTGAAACATCTGTGTTGAGCTCGCGAAGGAGTCTGTCACGGATGTGACGGCTTGTGACAAATTTACCTTCCTGTCCTGCAAGAGGGCTGTTGTTTACGATGAAGTTCATAGAGATTGTAGGCTCTGAAATCTTCTGGAAAGGAATAGCCTCCGGTGCTTCCGGTGAGCAGATTGTATCTCCGATGTGGATATCTGCGATACCTGAGATTGCTACAATCGAACCGATTCCTGCCTCGGCTACATCTACCTTGTCGAGTCCGTCAAACTCGTAAAGCTTGCTGATACGGACCTTCTCAAGCTTGTCAGGGTCGTGGTGGTTTACAACGACAGCCTCCTGATTTACCTTGATTTTACCGTTATCCACTTTACCGATTCCGATACGTCCTACATACTCGTTGTAGTCGATTGTACTGATAAGAATCTGTGTGTTGGCATCAGGATCACCTGTTGGAGCAGGGATGTAGTTTACGATAGTCTCGAAGAGAGGAGTCATATCCTTTCTCTCATCGTTTAAGTCCTTCATGGCATAGCCGTCTCTGGCTGATGCGAAAACGAATGGGCAGTCAAGCTGCTCCTCAGAAGCATCGAGATCCATGAAGAGCTCTAATACCTCATCGATGACCTCATTAGGACGTGCCTCCGGACGGTCAATCTTGTTGACGCAGACAATGATAGGCAGCTTGAGTGCAAGAGCCTTCATAACTACGAACTTGGTCTGTGGCATAACACCCTCGAAGGCATCAACCACGAGGATAACTCCGTTTACCATCTTAAGAACACGTTCTACCTCACCGCCGAAGTCAGCATGACCAGGAGTGTCGATGATGTTGATTTTGATGTCCTTATACTGAATAGCTGTGTTTTTGGAGAGGATTGTGATACCTCTTTCACGCTCGATGTCGTTTGAATCCATTACTCGATCCTGAACTTCCTGATTGTCACGGAACACACCGCTTTGCTTAAGAAGCTCATCTACAAGTGTTGTTTTACCATGATCAACGTGGGCAATAATTGCTATATTACGAATATCGTCTCTTGTTGTTTTCATATTTTCCTTCTTTCTTTAATAAATAAAGCTAAGTTTGCAACTAACTTATTCTATCATAATTTTTCCAATGTGCAAGTTTTCATTGAAAGTTTTTAAAAAATTAAGTGAAATGTTATTGGATTTGTCGACATTATTTGAGAAAATATACTTTGTGGAAATGTTAAAAATAGCTGGAAAAACATTTTACAAAAGGAAGGGAGACAAAAATTCATGGCAGATAAAATGTTTGAAAACAACCAGGTATCAATAATCGGAGAAATCGTTTCAGATTTTCAGTTTAGTCACGAGGTGTATGGTGAGGGCTTCTATATGATGGAGGTTTCGGTCAGAAGGCTTTCAGATTGCATGGACTACATTCCGGTGATGGTGTCAGAGAGGCTTATCAATGTTGAGGGTGACTACATAGGCAAAAGCGTATATATAGGCGGGCAGTTCCGCTCATTCAACAGGCATGAGGAGAAGAAGAACAGGCTGGTGCTGTCTGTTTTTGCAAGAGAGCTTGAGGTATTGGACAGTGATTATGATGAGGATGCAGCCAATCAGATTTTCCTTGACGGCTATATCTGCAAGGAGGCTATATACAGGAAAACACCGCTTGGACGAGAAATTGCAGACCTGCTTGTGGCAGTGAACCGCTCATATGGCAAGTCAGACTATATTCCATGTATCTGTTGGGGAAGAAATGCCAGATTTGCGTCGACCTTTGAGGTGGGGACACATGTGCAGATATGGGGCAGAATCCAGAGCAGAGACTATGTGAAAAAGCTCAGTGAGACACAGGTGGAGCAGCGCACGGCGTATGAGGTTTCCGTGAGCAAGATTGAGGCATAGTATTTTAAATGGACAGTAACTACGGATTTGTGATTTTCCCGAAAATTTGCAATAAAAGTCAGATTGTGGTATTTTACTAGATATTATTGGTTAATGCTTGTGATTGTTGACGTTTACATCAGGTGTAAACTGTAATGATTATATATCAGGCAGAAAAGCTATGTGTATGGAGGCATGATTATTATGGAAAACGGTGCAGTACAGATTTATTATGGCGAGGGACATGGCAAGACAAATGTCGCTATAGGAAGTGCAATATGTGCTGCCTGTGATGGTAAACAGGCTGTCGTTATTCAGTTTCTAAAGGGTAAAAAGGAGCCGGAGTTTTTGAAAAAGCTTGAGCCGGAGGTGAAATTCTTTAATTTTTCAAGAGCCGGAATACTCTTTGAGCAGCTTGATGAGGAGAGTAAGCAGGAAGAAATCATGAATATCAAGAATGGCTTCAACTATGCAAAGAAGGTTATATCAACAGGTGCTGACATGGTTGTTGTGCTTGATGAGATGCTGGGACTTTTGGATTTGCATCTGATTTCAAAGGAGGAGCTGTCGGATATGCTTGCTTCAAGGCCTGATGATGTGACCGTGATTATGACAGGCAGAGTACTTGACGATGGAATCAGGGAAATGGCAGATGAGATTTATAATATCGCGTCGGAAAAATAATAAGAAATATTGTCATGTGAGTTGACAATGCACAGGCGTGGTGATATTATTAGTGCAAGTGTGAGGCAGTTATATCATCTGCTGTATACGAATAATTTGATTAACAGATAGAGGTCGCGCGACTTATGAGTAGCTTTCCGGATGCCGCAGGGGCAGTTGATGGGAGATGAAAGGAATAGCGCCGAAGGGATTTATCATCTGCGGATATATCTCTGGGCATATGGCGAACAGCCTTATGACTGTCATCAGATTTGATGGGGAGCTATCGTGATTCATGAAGAATTGGGACCGGCTCTAAGGAGCCGGTTTTTTAGCGCTTAGAGGCAGACAGCGGCATACTTATACGTTAAGAGAATCAAATACCGAATAAAGAAAAGCAAGAAGGAGATAAAATTATGGCAATTTTCAAAGGAGCAGGAGTAGCAATTGTTACACCTATGTACGATAACGAGGAGGTTAATTACGACAAGCTCGAGGAGCTTATCAATATGCAGATTGATAATGGCACAGATGCTATTATCATTGCAGGCACCACAGGCGAGAGCCCATGTCTGTCAATGGAGGAGCATGCAAAGGTTATAAAGGCTGCCGTAGAGTTTACAAAGCATCGTGTACCTGTAGTAGCAGGCACAGGCTCTAACTGCACAAAGACAGCTATGCAGCTTTCAAAGGAGGCTGAGGAGTTTGGTGCAGACGGACTGCTCGTTGTCACACCATACTACAACAAGGCTACTCAGGCAGGTCTTGTGAGCCACTATTCGCAGATTGCAGACAGCACAAAGTGTCCTATTATCGTATACAACGTACCGGGACGTACAGGCTGCAACGTGCTTCCGGAGACTATGGCAGAGCTCTTTAAGACAAAGGAAAATATCGTGGGACTCAAGGAAGCTACAGGAAATCTGGCACAGGCTTCAAAGACAATGTATCTGACAGACGGAAAGCTTGATATGTACTCAGGCGAGGATGGTCTCGTAGTGCCTCTTATGTCTATCGGAGCAATCGGTGTAATCTCAGTATGGAGCAATGTAGCCCCTGCAAAGGTACACAATATGTGTGACAGCTTCTTCAAGGGAGATTTACAGACAGCCTTAGAGCTTCAGAGAGAGGCTCTTCCACTTGTGGACGCACTCTTCTCAGAGGTAAATCCAATTCCTGTAAAGAAGGCTATGAACCTGATGGGTATGAATGTCGGACCTCTTAGAAGCCCTATGTGCGAGATGGGTGAGGATAATGCAAGGAAGCTTGCTGAGGTCATGAAGGCTTATGGCTTAAAGCTTGCCTAGTACAACGAGAAAGGATACGATAAAATGACAAAGGTAATTATGAATGGTTGCAACGGCAAAATGGGACAGACTATCACAGAAATCTGTAAGGCTGATGCTGATATCAAGATTGTAGCCGGTATTGATTTATATGATGGAATAGACAATGACTATCCTGTTTTTTCGAGCATCGACAAATGTGATGTGGACGCTGATGTGGTCATAGATTTTTCCAATGCCAAGGCTGTTGACGGAGTACTGGACTATTGCGTGGACAAGCAGGTTCCGGTTGTTTTATGCACTACCGGTCTTAGTGATGAGCAGCTTGCAAAGGTTGAGGAGTGCTACAAGAAGGTGGCAGTGCTCAAGTCTGCAAACATGTCACTTGGCATAAACACTCTTATGGCTCTTCTCAAAAAGGCTGCACAGGTTTTCGCACCGGCAGGCTTTGACATGGAGATAGTTGAGAAGCATCACAATTTAAAGCTTGATGCACCTTCAGGTACTGCGCTTGCGCTTGCTGATTCCATCAACGAGGCTATGGATAACGAGTATCACTATGTTTACGACCGCAGCCAGCGCAGAGAGAAGCGTGATCCTAAGGAAATTGGTATTTCTGCTGTCAGAGGAGGAAGCATCGTCGGTGAGCACGAGGTACTTTTCTGTGGACAGGATGAGGTGATTGAGTTTAAGCATACTGCTTACTCTAAGGCTGTTTTTGCGAAGGGTGCTGTTGAGGCTGCCAAATTCCTTAAGGGAAAGGGTGCAGGTCACTACGATATGGCGGATGTTATTGCAGCTAAGTAGATTAGGTGAATTGCTTCATTGTGGCGATAGGTCGGGCGTAGGACCCGGGCACCGGGGTGCACACGCACTCTCCCGGGGCGCTACGCTACGTGGCTGAGATTCTGTACGAAATTATGCTTGATGGGTTTCTATGCTTGACGAAACCGTCGAAACGCGCCGTCCGTGGCGCGGTTCTCCTCACCCCTGCGTCCATGCAGGGGTGTTTCTGCGTTTCATGGGCATAATTTCTACAGTATCTAAGCCACTTCGCTATTCGCGTCTCGGGAGAGTGCGTGTGCACCCCGGTGCCCGGGGCTTACGCCCTTACGTTGTGGCGGGATAATGAGTGCTACGGTAACACCTCGGGGCTCGGTGTTACCGGGATTGTGTTTGATGGTTACTGTTCACACCTAACAGTGTGACCAGCAGCGCTTGATGTACGAATATGAGTACACTTGCGGATTTTGCTTGATTTATTGGGGAGTGCGTATTATATTAAATATAATGACTATTCAGAACCACTGAGAACAAAAAAAGCTGATGCGTCATGCTTGCATGTAAGCAGCAGATTTTCTTGTTTTGGATAGTTACATTGTTATTGGATTTAATTTTAAAACACAACAGGGGAGCTGGTATTTAGCCGGCTGAGAGTAGACTGGTAGTGTCTTGACCCATAACCTGATTTGGATAATGCCAACGTAGGATAATATCGCACGATTTTTAGGCGGATATACTCATTGGCGGTATATCCGCTTTTTGAATGTGTGGGTGATTATGAATAGTTGTAAAGAGATACTGATGAATAATTTTATAGAAAAGCTTAAGTCACGCAGTCCTTTGATTCACAACATCACAAATATGGTTACTATCAATGATGTGGCCAATATTGAGCTGGCATGTGGGGCCAGGCCTATTATGGCTATGGCACCGCAGGAGATGGATGAGGTCACGGGTATCTGCGATGGGCTGAACCTGAATATAGGCACTCCCTCTGAGGAGCGCTTTGAGGCGATGCGCATTGCTGCGAGGATGGCAGCGAAAAAGAACATTCCTATTGTGCTTGATCTGGTTGGTGTGGGCGTGAGCCGCTTCAGGATGGATTTTGTGATGAGCCTGCTTGACGAGGTGCATGTGGATGTGATTAAGGGCAATTTGTCTGAAGTCAAGGCTGTTATGGAGCATGGCAGGTGTGATGGCGGCGTGGAAGTGACCGATACGGCAGCTGAGTCTGATGCAAAGGCGCTTGCGTGCAGGGCGGCCCTGCGATATGGCTGCATCTGTGTGATTACAGGTGAGACCGATTATGTGGCAGAATTATGTGATGAAGCTGATTGCTATGACAATAATGAAAGAAGTCTGATGAGTACTGATGCGATGAGTACTGATGCGACGGGGACTGGTGTGATGGATAATTGTGTAGTGAATGCTGTTGCGTTGGATGCTGACGGATACACGCATAATTACAGGGTAGGAAGCATCACAGGCGGCCATCCTATGATGAAGCGGGTGACAGGCACCGGATGTATGCTTTCAGGACTCATTTGTGCGTTTGTTGCGGCTGATTGCGATGATAAATACGATGCAGTCACAGTAGCACTTAGCTGCATGAAGAGTGCAGGCGGGCTTGCTGCCTCTGATATGGCAGAGTGTGGCAGAGAGACAAACAGCTGTCATTTTATTAAGCCCGGAAATGCTTCATACAGGGACAGACTGATTGATGCAGTATATCATATATGCGATGGTGATTATGAACTGATGTGAATATCGCTGTATGACAGACAATTGGTATGCAGGTCAGGAGTCTTATATTTGGAAAACAACAGGATAAGAGGTGAAAGGTATATATGAACAAAACTGATTTAAAGCTCTACGCTATAACAGACAGGCAGTGGCTGCACGGAGCTAGGCTTTCTGAGCATGTGAAGCTTGCGATAGAGGGCGGTGCCACGATGATTCAGATACGTGACAAGGATATTCTGAGTACAGATTCTGATGCAGGGCTTAAGGATGAGTATAGTGAGGCTCTTGAGATAAAGAGAATCTGTCATGAGCACAAGGTGCCGCTCATCATCAATGATAACGTGCAGTTTGCAATTGATATAGCTGCCGATGGAGTACATCTGGGACAGGATGACATGAATCCGGCGGAGGCCAGGAAGCTTCTTGGAACTGACAAGATAATAGGAGTCACGGCAAAGACCGTGGAGCAGGCAAAGAGGGCAGAAGCTGATGGCGCGGACTATCTGGGAAGCGGAGCCGTGTTTGGCTCTACCACAAAGCTCAATGCAAAGCCTATGACAAAGGAGCTTCTGCGTGAAATCACGGCGGCTGTCGATATACCGGTTGTTGCAATCGGAGGCATAAATGCAGATAATGCAGCCACGCTAAAGGGCACAGGGATTGCAGGAATCGCCGTGGTAGGAGCGATATTTGCAAGCGCAGATATAAAGGCCGCTGCCAAGGAACTCGCAGAAATATGCGATAATATGCTGTAATCACAGTATGACATACTGCTATAACTACAGTAATTAAACAATATTTAAAGAGAAACCTACAAAATTCAGAAAGGAGCGTAAATATGCATACAGCACTTACAATTGCGGGAAGCGATTCAAGCGGTGGCGCAGGCGTGCAGGCCGATTTAAAGACCATGCTTGCAAACGGTGTGTTTGGCGAGAGCGTAATCACGGCACTCACGGCACAAAACACCATGGGAGTTGATGCGGTGATGAATGTACCGGCGGATTTTATCGAGGCGCAGATGAAGGCTGTTTTTACGGATATTTTTCCGGATGCGGTGAAAATCGGTATGACATCATCGGTAGATACAATTGAGGCGATTGCCGCAGGTCTTGTAAAATATAAGGCAAAAAACATAGTTCTGGACCCGGTGATGGTCGCTACAAGCGGAAGCAGGCTGCTTGAGGAAAATGCAGCAAACACTCTGATGGAGAAGCTGTTTCCACTGGCTGACATCATCACTCCAAATATCCCTGAGCTTGAGGTGATATCAGGCAGACAGATCGAAAGCACAGATGACATCATAGAGGCATCAAAGGCTGTTTATGATAAATACGGCTGTCCGGTTTTAAGCAAGGGAGGTCATTTCACAGACACAGCATGCGTGTGTGACTATTTGTGGGATGGAAAGCAAATCATCACATTTGAGACCAAAAGAGTGGATAATCCAAACTCACACGGCACAGGCTGCACGCTTTCATCAGCGATAGCCAGCGGCCTGGCAAAGGGACAGCCGCTCGAGCAGGCTGTGGATAACGGCAAGCGATATGTCACGGCATGTTTAAAAGCCATGCTTGATCTGGGACACGGCAGCGGTCCTATGAATCATGGAGCGTTAATCTTGAAATAATTACTAATTAATAATACAAATAACAATAAGAACAGGAGAGTACAATGAGTAATTACACAACACAGATGGATGCCGCAAGAAAGGGCATCGTAACACCTGAAATTGAAAAGGTAGCAAAGAAAGAGAAGATGGATGTAGACAAGCTGATGGAGCTTGTTGCAAGCGGAAAGGTAGCTATTCCTGCTAACAAGCATCACAAGTCACTTGATGCAGAGGGCGTTGGAAGCATGCTTCGCACAAAAATCAATGTAAACCTCGGTGTGTCAAGAGACTGCAAGGACTATGATGTGGAGATGCAGAAGGTCATGAGCGCTGTAAAGCTTGGAGCAGAGGCTATCATGGACCTTTCAAGCCATGGCAATACACAGCCATTCAGACAGAAGCTTACAAGCGAATGTCCTGCAATGATAGGAACAGTGCCTGTTTATGACAGTGTTATCCACTATCAGCGTGATCTTGCAACACTTACAGCACAGGATTTTGTCGATGTAGTCAGACTCCATGCAGAGGACGGAGTGGACTTTGTCACACTTCACTGTGGAATCACAAGAAAAACGATAGACCAGATTAAAAAGCACAAGCGTAAGATGAATATCGTAAGCCGTGGAGGCAGCCTTGTATTTGCATGGATGTGCATGACAGGAGAGGAAAATCCTTTCTACGAGCACTATGATGAGATACTTGAAATCTGTGAGGAGCACGATGTGACAATCTCGCTTGGAGATGCCTGCAGACCGGGATGCCTGGCAGATGCAACAGATGTATGCCAGATAGAGGAGCTTGTAAGACTTGGAGAGCTCACAAAGCGTGCATGGGATCATAACGTACAGGTCATGGTAGAGGGACCGGGACATGTGCCGCTTGATCAGGTAGCAGCAAACATGAAGGTACAGCAGTCAATCTGTATGGGAGCACCATTTTATGTACTTGGACCTCTCGTAACAGATATCGCACCGGGCTATGACCACATCACAGCAGCAATCGGTGGAGCAGTGGCAGCAATGAACGGCGCAGCTTTCCTTTGTTACGTGACACCTGCGGAGCATCTTGCTCTTCCAAATGTGGAGGATACAAAGCAGGGAATTATTGCGTCAAAGATTGCGGCTCATGCAGCTGATATTGCAAAGGGAATACCGGGAGCCAGAGATATAGATGATAAGATGGCAGATGCCAGACGTGTGCTCGACTGGGATGCACAGTTTGCATGTGCACTTGATCCGGAGACAGCTAAGGCTATCAGGGATGACCGTCTGCCTGAGGATGATCACAGCGAGGCATGCAGTATGTGCGGTAAGTTCTGTGCAGTGCGAAGCATGAACAAGGCACTTGCAGGAGAGTATATTGATATACTATAACTGTGAAGGTACTGAACAGTTACGATATACTTTAAGGTGAGGTAGTAATGGAAAGTAAAAAGAACACTAAAAAAAGAACTCTTTCAATCAGAAAGATTGCCATGGCAGGAGTGCTTGTGGCAGTTGCCGTAGCAGGAAGCTTAATAAGCTTCCCTGTTGCCGGCAGCAAATGTGCACCCATACAGCACATGGTAAATATATGCGCAGCAGTATTTTTAGGACCTGCATGGGGTGTCGGTGTGGCATTTTGTGCGAGTATCATCAGAAACCTGACAGGACTTGGAAGCCTCATGGCATTCCCGGGAAGCATGGTAGGTGCTCTGTGCTGTGGACTGATGTACAGATTCAGCAAAAAAATCATACCGACATGTATTGCAGAGGCGCTTGGCACAGGCATACTCGGAGGCCTGGCAGCGTATCCTCTTGCAAAATACGTGATGCTTATTCAGCCAGAAGGCATGTTTATATACATAGTGCCATTCCTTATCTCTACAGTGGCCGGAAGCATAGTGGCAGCAATTGTCATGCTGATTTTAAAGAAAAATGGCGCACTGACAGCATTTAAGGAAAATCTGGAGTAGGAGATAGGGCTATGGCTTCATAAGAAGCTTTATAAGCTCATCCTGACAGATAGGCTTCGAGTAGTGATAGCCTTGAAACAAGGTGACACCAAACTGTCTGAGATAGCTTTCAAGGTCACTATTTTCTATGCCTTCGATACATATCCTTAAGTCTGCGGCATGGGCAAAATTAACCATTCCGATTACAAGTGCCTGTTTCTTTTTCTCCTCGAGAATGTCTTTAACAAAGAACATATCTATCTTGACACCCTCTACAGGAAGCTCAAGCATCATCTGAGATGAAGAGCTTCCTGTGCCATAGTCATCCATAGTGATGTGGATTCCGGCTTCTCTGAATGCAGTGACGGTTTTCTTTATCATAGATATAGGCAGATCTCTGCATCGCTCTGTAATCTCTATCCACAGCTGTGAAGGTGGAAAATCATACTCTTTAAGAATTGCCAAAGTATCTTTTACAAAGGTTTCCTTTTCAAGCTGCTCTGAGGATGCATTTACATTGATGAAAAAGCCCGGTTTTATCTTTGCAAATTCACTGGCTGCGCTTATTGCAGTTCTCATGATATAATTTCCGAGCTCATACATAGCAGGGGTATCCTCAAGCCAGTCGATAAACAGTCCGGGTGGCACCGTGCCAAAAGGCTCCTTTTTCCAGCGCACCAGAGCCTCAGCACCCATTATTTCACCATTGCAAGCCTTTACAATGGGCTGAAACTCTACAAAAAAGCCATCACAGCTATTGATAACCGACTGATGAATGATTTTCATGATATCTATATGCGAGCTGCCATTGAACATGACCATATCATTGAAAAATAACAAATCAGGGCTGTGAAGCTCCTTCGCGCGGCCCAGAGTGTACTCCACCTTGCTGATGACAGTGGAGGTATCACCATCATAATCCTTGAGAATCAGACACGCAGCATATATATCAAACTCAAATTTAAAGCACTTAAAGAAATACATGGAATTTATTGTGTCTACAATTTTCCGGTAGAATGCCTCAGCAGAGGCACGGTCAGCTTCCTTTATCACAAATACAAACTTGCAATTATTCATATAGTAGGTAGCGGTGCTGTCATCCATCATGTAGATAAACTTGAGCGCAAGCTCACGCTGGATTGCAGTGTTGAAATTGGAACCATACAGTATATTGAACTCATCTATATGACCTATCTCCACCTCAATTATGGCTACGGACCTGTTTTCCATGATATAGCCGTTGATATCTCTTTCAAACTTTGACTGGCAATAAAGATATGTATATGGGTCGATATCCGGAAGAGTATTTTCGTTTCTGAGCACGAGGACATGGTAGCGGTGTCCGTCATCACCGGTAAAAATGTCAGAATAAAATCCCATCATATATTCTTTGGTGTGCTTTCCCATGCGGACATAAAATATATCATCCAGTTTTTCGCCATCTAGGCGATAGCGGATCTCCCGCCTATATTCCGGCAGGTCAATGTCGTTGACACAGGTGCAAAGCTGTTCAAAGAAGCAGGTATGCTTGCCGGCTTCAAAGCCGAAAAAATCAGCTGTCTTGTCCGGTACGTAAGATAAGTCATTATCCAGGTCGGTGATGATAGGATATATCCCGTCTGATAATTCTGAAATTTTATCAATAAATTCCTTGTATATCGTGTGTTCTATCATAAATTAAAACTCCATATGTGTATTGTGCACAAAATTCTTTTGTTATTATAGCATATGTATGCATTATATACAATAAGTTAGTTGGACTCTGAAAATGATATTTAGGTATGAAGCATTAATATAAATTAATGATTTTAGTGTGTCATTTATATATTTGAAGGTATACTGATGACTGAAATATACCATCAGCTGCTTCAAATGCAACGTCACCATCATATTTGCCGGCAACAGAGCGGATGGATGACAGACCTATACCATAGTCGTCCCTCTTAGAAGAACGGTATTTTCCGTTTTGGATGGTAACATGTCCGTCAAAGCTGTTGTCCATAGTAATAATAAGTGTCTTATAGTGTACGTGGGCATGCAGTCGGATAAAACGTGATGGTGTTTCGTCAGAAGAATCCAGAGTATCCATGCGTCTGCAGGCTTCTATAGCATTTTCTATCAGATTTCCAAATACCAGGCACAGGTCATTGTCCAAGGCCGCATCATCGGTTTCCGGAACAATAAGCTTTGTCTCAAGAGCGATATTTTCATCTCTGCATATGGCACTATAGTATGACAGAATAGAATTGACTACCCTGTTTTCGCAATAGCTTGCAGGCGCAGATGGTATGCTGTGGATCAGGGCATCCAGGTATTCATTCAGCTGTTTATTTTCAGTGTTTGCGAGGCCTTTTATTGCAACCAGCTGGTGACGCAGATCGTGGCGCTGCTTCTTAAAAAGCTGTTCGTTTGTTGTGATGAGCGAATTATATTTCTTCTGCTCCAACAGGGAATGCTCAAGGAGATTCATATCGAATATGAGCCTTTCATTCTCACGTTTTATCATGAGCATATCGCTTATATTAAGCCCCATTATAATTCCCATGATTATAATGAAAAGCAGAGTTCCAATCTGGTACAGTAATGACAATGAGGCCACAAATTTTAAATGATAATTGATTATCTCGGTACATGAAGCAAGAGCCAGTATGAATACCGGAACCATCAGCCGTTTTGCCCTGCTGTTTTGGCTGCGAACAGCCTCAAGGATGATGTATGCAGTCAGGAAGCAAAGTATGAGAGGCAGAATGACATGGAACACGTACATGCTCTGGGATAGTGCCACCGTACCGCTAAGCTGTAAGACACAAGCGACAAGGTCAAGCACGGTGAGGAGCTTCGCGATAACTATAATTGGCTTGTCATTCTTAAAACCAACTGCAAGCCTGCAGAAATACAGCAGTGGAATCATCTGCGAGAAAAGCCCTATAAAAGCACACAGATATAGCAGTGTAGGGTTTTTGACTATGACACCTGTATAGTTGCACTCGCCGATAGACCACATGCCGGCCATGAGTGAGAAGAATCCAAAATGAAATATCATCTTGCAAACCTCTTTATCGTAGTATAAAAGCATCAGTGAGATAAATATAAACAAAACACCTGCGGCAAGCTCAAGCAGTGCTATAAAGAATGACCATTTATTCAGCTTTAACAGAGTGAAAAATAAGGATTTGTATGCTCCGTAGATAGGAGAATATACCGTAAGCGAGCTTCTGGTAACAGGAGACAGATACTCTATGCGAAGCTCTGTATCACCTGAATGACCGTCAGTGCCTATCAGGTACCCCTCGGTTGCGGGATCCTTCATATAGGATGGATAGTTTTCGGTCCTGCCAAACTCATATATGAGTTCATCGTCCAGATAGACCTTCGCAGGGGAATAGACAGTTTTTATGTAGATTGGATCATCCTTGTTCAGGTTGATATGTGTGGTGACGGTGACATGTGTGCGCGGCGAAAGGTGCTTAAAGGTATGTGGAAATGTGATTTCTTCTTTATCTGAATCCGAGCCCTCCACTACAGCATATGCAGAGCTTACGATAGTGGCTTCAGGATAGCTCGCCTGGCTCATAATCATGTTTTTTGAGGAAAGAAGCAGTATGCAGATCAGTGTAAGCAGTATAATTGTCAGATAGGGAATATTTCGTATAGCGCTAATTTTTTTCATAATCCGGGCTCCTTGCAGTGTATTACTTTTGACAGTCTAGCTCATATCAAATCAATAGGAAAGTGCCTTATTTAAGCCCTCTGGTGTGATCAAAGTAGTATCTCTCCAGAGCCTTTTTGGCTTTGCCGGAGAGCTCTCTCTTGATAGGGATATTTGTGTCATCGGCCATCACGAAGCATTTGAGTGAAGTATCAATGCGTGTGACATACGACAGGTTTACCGCGTAGCTTTTGTGTGGCAGAAAAAACAGCTCAGCTGGCAGCTGATCTGAAAGCTCTGAAAGCTTCTCATAGCAGCTGATTTCCTCATTTTCTTTTAAATGTATGAAAATCTGCCTGGCTCTCTGCTCTATGTACATGATATCAGAAAGGGCAAGCCTCTCCATACTCTTGTTTCTCTTCACATAAAGAGATGGGGCATCGGATTTCTTCAGCATGGCAAGGTGAAGAATGTTACTTAGCTCAGCTGCAGAAACCGGCTTTTCGATATAGCCGATGGCAGACAGCCTGTAGCTTTCCAAGGCATGCTCCGTGCTTGTTGTGATGAAAGCAACCGGGATATCGGCATCTGTCTCGCGGATTATGGAGACTGCCTCGATGCCGGTCATGGAATCTTTCATGTATATATCCATGAGCAGCAGGTCATACTTTCCGTACTCATATGAGGCAAGCAAAGAATCTGCATCCGTAAAGACAGTGTATGTATTTTGGATATCGCTGTGGTTGAGAATATCACAAAGCAGCACGGTCTCTGCAGCTTCGTCCTCGCATACAGCTATATTAAGTGTTTGTGGCATGGTTATTCCTCTTTAGAATCAGCAGGTATTTTAACCCTTTAATCATAATATAAATCATAATATATTATGAAATAAATATCAAATAAATATTGCTATTAAATGCCTGAAATGCTAATATAGTTATCAGCAGTTTATTAATTATTTTTTTAGGAGGTTTCAGTTATGAAATACTGTACAAATTGTGGCAGACAATTAGCTGATGATGAGGTATGTACATGTCGTCAGCAGGCACAGCCACAGGCACCAAATCAGACACAGGACAACAATGCACAGGCAGATAATGCAGCACAGCAGGGACAGTTTAACGGACAGCCGCAGGGTAGCGCACAGGCACAGTTCAACGGACAGCCGCAGGGCAATGCACAGTCGCAGGCGTTTGATAATTTTACACAGCAGGTGAGTGCAGCAGGACAGCAGCTGCAGAATGACAAGAATGTGGCATCTATCATCACATTCTACAAGGGTCTTGTTAAGAAGCCGGCACAGGCTGCAGCAGACTTTGTAAAGAATGCAAATATGGCATCAGGCTTTATATTTATTGGCTTATTTGCCATAGTAGAGGTAGTGCTGTCTGTAGTATATCTGTTATCAAGCGTAATTGGCAGCATAGGCGGTTTTGGATTCTCATTTTACCCGGCGAGCTTCTTTGAGGGAATCTTCTCAGGAATCGTAGGAGAGGCGGTGAGAGTACTCATTCTGGCAGCAGTCATCCTGGTTGTATTAAACGCAGTGCAGAAGGATAAAAAGGTGACATTTGCACAGACACTTTCAGCAGCATGTCTGTATGATGCAGTATACCTTCCGATTATCCTTGTGGCAGCAATCATCGACATAATCCCATTCCAGTTCTTTGGCAATGTGAGCAGCTGGCTGCATACATTTGCGGGTGTAGTAGGATATGTAAGCATATTCTTTGGAGTAAGGGCAATAGAAGAGGATGACAACAAGCTTCCACTCGTGTGTGGACTGGCATTCCTTGCAACAGCCATTGGTTCAACAATTGTAAATGCTATTTTCTAATTTAATATTTGATTTAACATATCTGATTTAATATATCAGATTTAATATATCAGAAATAGCCGGATCCTGTGAGATTTTCTTGCAGGATCTTTTTTATTTCTTGCTTCGAATAGCTGATTTTTGCATAACAGAGGCATAAAGAAGACGATTGATAACAGAAATAGCTATCATATATTGTGTGATTTGTCAAGTACGAGTTTTGACACTTTTTGTGTAAATTGTCGTTGTTATCGGGATGAGTGAAATTGATGTATAATATAAATAATATGAATCTGGTAATAAGGATGTTTATAAAACTCGGGAAGAGAGGCGCCTATGATGCATAAAATCAAGGTACAGATGTTTGGCAATTTCAGAATGGACTATAACGGAGCACCATTTGTGGCGGAAAAAATGCATAAGGAGAGCCAGTTTAACCGCCTGATGCAGGCTATGATGCACAATTCTGATTGTGGAATAGCAAAGGATAAGCTCGAGGAGATAGTAATTGGTGAGCGTGATATAGATGCTCCTCACACGGCACTAAGAGTTATTGTATACAAGACAAAGCAAAAGCTCACACAGCTCGGACTGCCGGGAAAGAACCTCATATGTTTGGAGGGAGGCATATATTACTGGACCCCGGATATAGAGATAGAAGAGGATGCAGCAGAGTTTGAAAAGCTCTATAACGAGGCCTGTGCACTGGAAAAGCAGATGCCACAGGAGCCAGAGAGTGCAGAGACAGTGTGTGATGAGCGGATAAAGGAAATAGAAGACAATATGCTTGAGCTGTACGTAAAAGCACTATATCTGTACAAGGGAGAGTTTCTGGCAGCATATACAGGCGAGACGTGGATAGCACAGGAGGCCAGACGCTATCACACCATGTTTGAGAAAATCATAAATGAATCTGCGTACATACTGCGAAAGAGAAAACAATTCAAGGGGCTGGAGAAGCTCGGAGTATATGCGGCAAAGGTCGACCCATTCAATGAGTGGGAGGAGCTCATCATGGAGGCGATGGTAGAGACCAGGCGCTATGATGAGGCGGAAGAGCTATACACGGATGTCGTGGACTATTATCTCAGGGAGTGCGGTATTTATCCATCTTCAAGACTCTTGGAAATCCTTGAGAAATACAGTAATCAGATGAATCATGCACATGAGATACTGGAAAACATCCAGGAGGGCATGAACGAGCAGGAGGAAACAGAAAGAGGCGGATATTTCTGCAGCTATCCGGTATTCAGGGGAATATACCAGGCGTCCATCCGTATTATGAAGCGCACAAGGATACCTGTGTATCTCATGCTCTGTACTCTCGAGGACGAGGAAGGCAGACAGGTACAGAGCGAGACAAAGATGAACAAGTATTCAAGGCAGCTCAAGAAGTGCGTCGGTGAATCAATCCGCTACAGTGACATATATACCTCGTATGGCAAGGTGCAGTTTCTTATCATGCTCATTGGATTAAAGCGCGAGGACTGTGAGATAGTCAAAAAGAGAATCAACCGCCAGTTCGCAAAGAAAAATCCGAGAGCTGCAGAGAAATATCATGTGAACAGTATAGTTTGTGAGTTGTAAAGGGAATAGTACAAATAGGTTGGAAAAGCTGCAAGGTGCTGTTACATAATTAAGGTAAGAGTTAATTTAGTTATTTTATATATCATGGAGAAAATGTTATGAATGGTAAGGACAAGATATCAGTAATTATTCCATGCTACAATGTACAAAAATACATTATGAGATGCTTCGATTCAATTCACAGCCAGACATATGGTTTTGAGAATCTCGAAGTGATACTCATAGATGATTTATCGACAGACAATACATGGTCTATATTAGAATCCTTACAAAGAAAATACCCGGAGAATGTTATATCTCTTAAAATACAGAAAAAAGGAAAGTGTGGCGGTGCACGTAATCTGGGAATGGATATCTGTACCGGCAAATATATTACATTTGTGGATGCGGACGATTATGTGCATCCGGATATGCTCAGGGTGCTGCATGATAGAATGACAGAGGACGATTATGATGTGGCACAGTGTGGTGTATCGTGTTTTAAAGCAGATAAGCCAAATGTATTAGAAGCAAGTGATTATGAAATTCAAAGGCTTGATTTGGATAATGTTGATAATAGGAAAAATCTTATTTTATATCTGACCGGATTTACTAATGTAACAGCATGGGCAAAGCTATACTCGACCAAATTCATAAGAGAACATAATCTCAGATTCATAGAAGATGTATATTATGAGGATACGCATTTTTCCATGCTTTGTGTGTTACTTGCAAAGAAATATTGTAAGGTGCAATCGACATTATACTATTACTTTAAGAACACAGAGGGCATTATACGTTCTGAAATTAGCAATGCAAAGATCCGGGATGCAAAGATTGTTATGGATCATATAAGGAGTGCTATTCAAAGTAGAAAAGCAGAACTGGGAAATGTAATTGAGCAGTGTCACTGTGAAATACAGTCATTTTTGTTATGGCATCAATATCTGGAGTCATACAATAGAATAGAAAATTTCCTAAAAAAAGAATTGGATATTTGCAAAGAAGAGTTCCTAAATAGTGAACCGGATATATTTAATAATCCATATGTGAGGGCTTTTTCAGATGATGCGGTATTGAAAAGAATGTCAAAGCTGAGAGTAACTGCGAAAAAAATGGATAATGCATACTTTTTGGATAATGCAATACATATCTGTTTTGGTATACATGATAAGGATGGAAATTACAGTGTCTGGGCTGGAACAACGATGCAATCCATTGTTAAAAATACAAAAGCGCCAATAGTTTTTCATATATTACATGATGACACATTGAACGAAATAAATAAAAATAAGCTGAGTTTTATTGCCGATAATAGTGGAAACGGCATAGAATTTCATCATTTTAATCCAGACATTTTTGGCTCATTGGCTGATTCAATGAATAGATTTACAATTGGAACAATGTTCAGAATTATGTTGCCCGATATTATGCCGGATTTGAAAAAAATAATATATTTGGACTCTGATTTATTTGTGAATACAGATATTGAAGAATTATGGAACCTTAATATAGATAATTACTGTCTGGCGGCAGCTCCGGATTGTTCGACAATAAGAAATTGGGGAACTCCATACGCTGTAGCAGCAGGGCAGACAAGCCGAGACAGATATTTTAATGCAGGTGTTCTTTGCATGAATCTTGACAATATCAGGAAAAATGGAAGCCTGTTTCAACAGGTTATGGATTATCTGAGTGATAATCCACGAACATGGCTTCCTGACCAGGATGCTTTAAATGCCATATTCAACGGAAAAACCTTAATGGTAGATGAAAAATGGAATTATTTTATTGATGAGGCAAGAAAAAATAATGAGAAAGCAGAGAAAAAAATATATCATTATGCTGCAACCCTGTTGATGCTGCATACAAATAATGAAATTGACAGAGCATACTATTTCACAATACTGAGAACCCCATGGGGAGAACAGATGGAGGATGGCTTATTGTGTAATTCTATGGGCAGAATTGTAGATAGAACAGGTATGCTGGAGAAGCTGCTAAAAAAAGCTACTCAAAACAATATACGATTCGTATTCTATGGTGGAGAGAATAGCTCTATAAGGAATGCAATGAGGCTATTAAACAGAAATTTCGATAGCTGTGAATGGCATGAGCATTTAAAAGAAAATGAGATTGTCTGTGATGATAGCACAGTTTATATAGTTTCAGCGGATGCGGACGAGGGTAATGGACTGGAAATACTTGCAAATGCCGGATTAGAAAATGGTGAGAATTATTTTATAACACAGAGGTTTTTACATTATACAGAGGGTGGGTTTGCTCTATGATTTTTATTACTGATGAATTGGATAAGACTGAAAAAAATATAATAGAACTGATAGAGAATTTGGGATTTAAAGAATCTAAAATAATAGAGAACATAGAATTGTTTTGCGGTACATCTGAAAAAAACGATGTGCTTAAGGAAAAAGACAGGTATTATGCATTCATAGATATCCCTCAATATTGGAGTGTTCGTGCAGATGGTCTAAATGGTGCTATATATGATAATAAAACCAAAAAGGCAAACATCTATTTTAAGAATCCGATAGAGAAAAGAATGGTTAGCAGAGTCGAGTGGATTGACAGGAATAATACAGTATATAGAATAGATTATTACAACAAATACGGATATAAGTATTGTTCAGAGAATGTGAGAGGCGGCAATATTATAAGTAGGGAATTCTATGATAGAAATGGTGATATTAAGGTAATAGAACAGACAGGCTCAAAGACATATACCACGTTGGGTACAGGCATTAGTCTGAGAAGCTATAGAGGCTTTGCTGATTATCTGGAAGCTTATCTTAAATCTAATGAAATATATGATGAAAATATATGGTTGATAAGTGATGAGATATTAAATAAATTTGCAGGGGATTATGGGAATTTTAAAATATCTTACCTGCCACAGAATAGATTAAACTCCGATTTGGCAGAAGCAAATCAGACTAACACAGCATTTCGAATACTGTGCAGTGAAGAGCAGCAGGTCAATTGGTATAAAGATAATTCAAATTGTAAATGTGACAGACTATATTTATATTTCGAGAATAATAAATCAAAATTTGGAAAAAAGGAAGCATTTATTATTACAGAAACGGATCAGCTCGAGTATATTGAACAGTTTATAAATGACTTTCCGGAAATAACATTTAATATAGCTGCCAGTACCATTATGTCAGATAAATTAACGAGACTGGATATAAATAATAATGTTGAGTTATATCCATGTATTACGGAACAAAAGAGAAAAGAACTGTTTGAAAGATGCGATATTTATTTGGATATTAATCATTACAGAGAGCTATACAATGCAGTAAACCAGGCACTGATAAATAATATGATAATACTAGCGTTTGACAATACAGCACATTCAAAAGAATTATATCCAATGGGAAATATTTTTGACAGCAGCAACTATGTGAAGATGAAAGAAACTCTAAAAAATATAATAACTAGTCAGACGATATTCAATGAATATATAGACAGGCAAAAGAAGCAATTAAAACAATTAGCTGCAAAAGTAGTTATGGGTGATACAGATGAGAGTATTTGATTTTACATTACTTAGTGGATATGAATTTTCCGGAGTCGATGTTGCTCAGGGATTTAGAGCAAGATTGTTTGCAAAAAACAATATAAATGCTAAATTTATTTTTACAGAGCTGCCGACAATTAGGGATATGGAACTGTATGGTTCGCAAAAAATAAAACGTGGCCAGATTATGTCTGCACATCTTTTTATGACCGGAAGGGCAGATATGAGTTTGTCTGTGAAAAAAGAAGCTCTTTTAGAAAATGAAAAAGAAAACTATGACTATGACTATATAGATGAGGATGGAAAGGTGATTTGTCTATATAATTCCGGTGACAAATTAGTTGAAATATTATGCGATGAAGATGGATTTGTTATAAATGAAAGCCTTTTTAAAAACGGTAAAAAATATTTAGTAAATTATTATACAGACAGCTTGTCATATACAGAGCTGTATAATTGGGATAATGATTCAGGCAATGGCTTAAATCCGGAAAGAAGAATTTTTTGGAACAGACAGGGGCAAATGGTTTATGAGCAATGTATCTATAAAGACAATGTTGAATATCTGTTAAAAAACGGTGAAATTATAGACAATGTAGAGTTTCTAGAAAGATTTGTAAAGGCACTTAATCTTTGTGAGAATGATATATGTATAATGGATAGAGCGGGATATCTTGATTATATACAGCCTCTTTTTGAAAATAAAGGCAAATCAAAGCTGATAGCTGTATTACATTCAGATCATTTTTACAAAATATATGAGGATGAAAGCTCATTATACATGAACTATGAGTATTATTATTGGTTCAAATATTCAGAGGCAATAGATTATTTTGTTGTTGGTACGGATCAACATAAAAGAAGTCTGGAAGCATTTTTAAAAGAGTATGATTGTTTTGTTCCGCATATTGCAGCTATTCCACCCGGGGCTATAACAGAAGGCAAGCTTAAAAGTGAAAATGAGCGTAGGCGAGGCAGCATAATATCTGCTTCAAGACTTAGTCCGAGAAAAGGTATTGATATTCTTATTAAGAGTGTGATAAAAGCGCATGAGATAAATCAGACGATTAATTTGGATATATACGGAAGAGGCGATGATGGGTATACTATATATTTAAAAAATATAGTTAAAGATGCATGTGCTGATGATTATATTCACTTTAAAGGGCGTTGTAATCTTGAAAAGATATATTCACATTATGAATTGTTTGCCTCATTTTCTTTGTGGGAAACGTTTGGACTTTCGCTTATGGAGGCTGTTGGAGACGGACTAGCCATGGTTGGACTGGATGTAAGATATGGGAACAGGCTTTTTATACATCCGGATGAAAATGGCTATCTGGTGGATTTTGATATTGAAACAGACTATCAAAATAAAGATAAGCTCTGTGAAAGAACTGCAGCAGCAATAGTTAAAATATTTGAGGATGATAATAGATTGAAGAAATTTCATGAGAATTCTTATATGATTGCTGAAGAATATAAGGAACATGTAATAGAATCAAAATGGATGCAGCTTATAAAAAATATATTATAGAGAGAAAATGGAGTACCGGATGGAAATTCATATAACTAATTTACATAATATAGGAAGAACTGCAACACTTGCAATGGATGGAGTTGTGCGAATTGCAAAAAAACTCGACTTCACAGAAATGGGAGTCATGAAGAGGCAATTCTATGAAGATTATTGGAACACAATAAGTCATCATCTGGATGGTACAATTGCATCTTTATATCATGGAGATATAGTGTTTTTTCAATATCCGACATGGAATGGACCTGATTATGATAAAGTATTTGTTGATAAGATAAAGTTGTATAACGATGTCAGACTTGTTATTTTTGTACATGATTTACAAAAGCTGATGTTTGATTCAGAACAAAGCATTCTGCATACGGAAATAAGCATACTTAATAAAGCTGATATACTGATTCTTCCATCGGTGAAGATGCATGAATATATGATAAATAATGGTCTAAGAGATGACATACAAGTCCTGTATCAGAAAATCTGGGAAGCTCCTGGCTTTCCATGCTTCAAAGAACATCAAAATTTGAAGAAAATGCTATTTACCGGAAATTGGAACAGATTTCCGTTCTTAGAAAGCTATCATGGCAAAACCATCGTAGAACATTTTGATTATCAGAAGCCTCCAAGAGATGATGATTCAAGCTTTACATGGCGCAATGGTTTTAAGCCGATACAGTTAATGAGAGAACTGTCAAAGGGCGGTTATGGTCTGGTGTGGTGTGATAAAGAGTATTTAGAAAGATACTATTCCATGAACCAGCCACACAAGCTTGGTTTTACTTTGGCATCAGGCATACCGGTGATTGTAAGGAATGGATGTGTGCACAGTGATTTTGTCAGAGAAAAAGGTCTTGGATATGTGGTTGATTCTCTTGAAGAGGCAGATAATCTTGTTCAAAATACATCGGATGAAGATTATGCTAAAATGATATCAAATATTGCACCCTATCAGTATATGCTGCTGAATGGAGTTTATACAAAGAAACTACTTATGGATGCATTGATTTGTGTTTTGGAGAAATGATATGAAAGTATTTTATACGAAGACATATAATGTCTGGAATGACAATACAAGAAAGCATGATATAGTTGCACAGGCGGCTAAAAAGCTGGATTATGATGAAGTTTCATTGTTTAAATTTGATGACACATATGACTCTGACGATGAGCTGCATGTCAGAATGCAGGGAATTACAGCGGCTGTGAGCAGTGATTCGATAGTTATTTTCCAGTATCCAAGTATGGTAAGTGCCAGGTATGACAGCTTTGTCATGGAACATCTGAAAAATACATGTGCTGCAAAGGTGGCTGTTTTTGTAGAGGATTTGGGAAGCAGAATTGCTCCGTCGGATTATAAACAATTATCGGATGAAATTGATTTGTTTAACAAAGCAGACTTACTTATTGTCCAGTCTACAGAAATGGAATTGTATTTGAAGGAAAACGGATTAAAGGAGAAGCCTCTTCTGTATCAGAGGGTGTGGGATTATCCGTATGATTTCTGCTTGGAAGAACTGGAAATAGATAAAAAAGTGGAAAAGATTCATGATATATCAATTCAGCATATGCTTGACCTAAAGGAAGCAGGACTTGCCCTGAGCACAACAACAGACCGGGAAAATAAATATGGTCTTATGATAAATCCATTTGAAACAGGCTTTTGTATATGTGCAGGTATTCCTGTGATAGTACCGGAGCAGACGAATATAGCGGATTTTGTTTCCAGATATGGAATAGGCTTTGTTATGTCAGATGACGAAAATGCTGATGACGTTTTGAATCGAATATCAGATGAGGATATAGAAAAAGCGCAGGAACAGGAGAAAAAACTGGCACCTGCAGTGGCAGGTGGTGTGTTTACGAAGCTTTTGTTGCAGGAAGTGATATGCTGTATTATTGATGATATCTGCTTGATTTAAACAAAAATTAATTTTTAAAAGCTTGTTTTAGCGCTTTTGTTACGTTAAAATACGATTTTAGATACACGTTGGAGTTTATATTTATAGTGTAAAAGAGGAAATCTATAGTTATGTCCGGATGAATGAGGGTTAGGAAACATATAATCCAGATATCCGGATTCGTGTGAATAAGGAGAGACTATATGAATAAGAAGAAGGTTGACAGTATTTTAAAAGGTGTTACTGCTGCCGGAATTGCCATTGGTGGTGTGAGTACCATTCAGGGCGCCGACATGGTAATGGCTCAGGAAATTGAAAATCAGGTAAATGATCAGACAAGTCAGTCTGCCAGTTCAATGTCAGACAGAATGAGCGACACTCCTAGCGAGAGCCGGTCAGAAAGTGAAGTAAACCAGGCTAGTGAGAATCAGTCTGAGACTGCTTCAGAGGAGACAAGTGCAAGCCAGACAGAGAGCACATCTGAGCAGGGTGCCAATAGTACATCAGTTGAAGAGACAGAAGCAACAAGTGAGACAGAGGCTGTTTCACAGCAAAAGAAGAGTGCGCCAGGGAAAATGGTGGCATTTAAAGCAGCAGCCAATAATGTGGCAGCAGCATCATTGGAAAATGAAACTCAGGTTGCGAATAATGAGGAAAATCAGGCAGATGAGAATGGAAAACAGACTTTGGAAGAAGCTAGTTTATCAGCAAGCGCCTCTGTTTCAACTGAGGATAGTGAAATCTATTCTGCAAGTGAATCAGCAAGCAACAGTTTTGCGGATGAGAAAAGCATGCTTGATTCACAGTCTCAATCGGCAGCAAGTTTATCAGCAAGCGAGTCCCTGGCTTATAGTGAGTCATTAAGTACACTTGAATCTGAAAATGAAGTACATTCAGAAAGTTTATCGATAGCTCAAAGTGTATATGATTCAACATCTACAGCATTTGCGCAGAATGGCAAGATGGATGCATATCTTGAGGATCTTATTAAGAAGATTGATGCTGAGAAAGCTGCTATTTCTAAACAATTGAGCAACGCTAAAAAAGGTACGGAATTGTCTAATATTAAGTGGGATTTAACTAAGACAAATTCGGATGGAAAGACGACCGTTGAAAAAGATGCACATTGTTGGGAGCATATGGATTACCTTGCTGATTTATTAATCAGATATAGCTTTAAACAGCAAGCTGATGTTAACGAGATAACGTTTTCTAAATGGGAGAGCAGTAAAGGCACTGGAAATTATGTCAAGGTAGAATATAAAGATAATAACGGAAATATACAGACAGCATATTTTGATTATGTAACTACTGACAAAAATGGTAAAGTTCTCACTGACCAGGATGGTGAAAATAATAATACATCTAAGAAGACAGGTGAGGTTGCTGGAATTGCTGTACTTAAGAAGACTCCTAATATTAAAACCAATTTTTGGGGTAATACATATGTTAGCGGATTTAAAAATAGCGGAAAAGATATCAAATATACAGATGGTTTAGGACATAAGTATAATGGAAATTTTGACAAAAAAGGTGATTTTTATTTTTCACTAAATGATTATGAAAATGGAAGAGATCAATATAATAAAGATAGATCTGAGTATACTTCAGCTTCGGAAGCGAAAAGCCTCATAGAGTCTTTATCAACATCTGTTTCAGAGCGTTTTAGTGAAAAGGAATCTGAATGGAAATCGTTGATTGATAGTAGATCTGATAGTAGAAGTGCTAGTGAGAAAAATTCTGAATCAAGAAGTGTGTCACTTAGTGATAGTTCAAAGAATTCTGAGAGTGTATCTACAAGCATAAGTGAAAGAAGATCACTTAGTGCAAGTGATTCTACAAGAATAAGCGAGAGTATATCAACAAGTGTAAGTGAGTCACAGAGTGTAAGTGCAAGTCAGAGTACATCGACAAGTGTAAGTGAAAGCCAGAGCGCATCAACAAGTATAAGCGAATCACAGAGTGCATCAACGAGCGTAAGCGAGAGCCAGAGTGTATCGACAAGTGTAAGTGAATCACAGAGTGCATCAACGAGCGTAAGTGAAAGCCAGAGTGCATCAACAAGTGTAAGTGAATCACAGAGTGCATCGACAAGTATAAGTGAATCACAGAGTG